>OGPP01000564.1_pt1 | contig 37122 bp, 50 predicted proteins | sample 1553021 | NCBI WGS metagenome assembly OGPP01 (sample SAMEA2580217, study PRJEB22360) | human gut metagenome | biome: human gut; feature: human-associated habitat; material: faeces | place: Denmark | collected 2008/2010
ATAAGTCCCCCATCCTTCAACATAACCGCCTATATTAACAACACTTCTGAAAGGAACCGGTGATTTTGAATAGAAAAAGCAGTTCTGGTACAAATGTCCCGGATAACTTTCATGTGCTATTGTTGTAAACGCTTTGCTAAGGTCGTATTTTTTATTTCCGTTAAGATAAACCACATTATTATTATAATTATCTATCGCAGGTGTCAGATAAAAAGCGGGACTTAGACTTTCTTCAAGAGAACGGTCAACGTACTTTACCTGACACTTTATGTCATCGGAAAGTGACGGAAAATCCTCTTTCATTGCACTCTTTAAATGTTTTATAACTTCATTTGGCTCAGTATATTTATACTTTACATTTACGGCACTATCATAAATCTTTGAATTTTTTGCAATAATCTCCGAAATTTTCTTCTGTGCCTGCTTCAATTCCTTATCTATTAGTATTTCCATTTCTTTAATGCTTCTGTCAGACCCCGTCTTTCGCCTTACAAGATATTCATAATACTTTTTACCATTTTTAAAACCGCAAAGACCTCCATTATTCTTTCCATTACCCTTAAGTGACTCCAATCCAAATACAAGATTTTTGTATGCCGGGATAACTTTATTAAGTACAGCATCTCTATTTTTAGCAATATAATTTTGTTTATCAGTATCATTTATATTGGCAAATCCTGATATTCTCTTTTCAAAAGTCGTAATAAGATAATTTTTATCCGGATTTTTAACAAACGCATTACACTGTTTTATCACCAGATTCACACAAGTATCACTCATAAAAGTTCCCTTACTTGCCTTATATTTTTCATATTTAATGACATTATTAAAATACTCCGGAATAAGATTTAACAGCTTTATGTAATCTTTAATATCATTTTCCGTATAAAAATTATATTCAACAAGCAAAACAGGAAGCTGTGCCTGGATACCCGAAGTCTCACTTAAATACTCCTCAAAGTCCGGATATTTTGACGATTCCAGATTTAGTTTCATCATGTACTCTGCAAGATCATAACAGATTTTCTGTTCCTCTTTCAATTTATCATAATCAAAACTTCTAAGAGTCTCCATCATATTTTCATAAACCGAATAAGTCCCCTTCTGTTCATCAAAATCCATATTTCCAAAACTGACCTCCATATTATCAAGACCATATATCTTTTTATTTTTTAAAGTATAATTCATTGTCAGGGTATCCTGCGAAACGCTGTCAATAAAAATCTGATTTAAAAAAGCATCAAAATCCTCCTGCATCTTTTCAACAGACCTTGAATTATCATAGCCGACACTTTTTTGTAAAACATCAATAACAGAAAAATAATCTCCCCTGACTGCTCCTATCGCCAACAAAATAAAACATAATGAAATAATTACTTTTATTATCCTATTTTTCACTTTACTCCTCATTTCTGCACACATTTTTTTGCATATTAAGTTTGTGTCAAGTGTGCACAGACACAAATCTTGTGTGCGAAAAATCCTGTATATATAGATTTTTCGCACTACTCCCCTGATTTATTGTGAATTTTTCGACATGTTTCTGCACAAAAATATAAAATATTTTAATTATTTATGTTACAATTTTACAAAAGTATGTTAAAATAAATATAGAACTAATTTTAAATAGCCTGTGTAACCAATAACAATTTATATAACCCTATTGGATTTAAAATGTATCTGACCCTAAACTGGTACTACGGCTTACAACATTGCTATACCACACAAAGAAATGAGGTTTCAATTTTCATGAATACATACTCTGAAAACCAAAATACATTACTGCAAACCAACAAATACCAGAAAATGCTGGTATCCTTTTTTGCTGTCTTTAAAATTGACAAAACCATAAATCCAATTCAGTATATTATGTCCAATATTGATATACATGATGAAACTGTCCCTGATTATATTCCATTTCTTATCAACTATAACAATTCTGATTATCTCTTAGATATTATGTTATGGGATTATTCTGAACTTCAATCCTTATAATATAAGTTTTCTTAATATCTACCTAACTATCCCGTCAGTAATATGCTATCTCAGTAACATTTTTCTTATTTCTTCATAAAAATATATAGATTAGATATATAAATATATTCTAATTCTTAAAATATATGATTCCGATAACGAAAGGAATTTCCTATGAATAACATGAATTTCAGATTACAGGCAGGCTGTCAGCATTGTGGTAACTGCAGCTGCCGCTCTCAAAAACCAAATAATACGGTTCCGGGATGCAATAGTCATTCTCAAAACCAGAGCAATATGGCTTCCGGTTGCAACAGTTGTTCTTCAAATCAAAATAACATTGCTTCCGGTTGCAACAACCACCATCAAAATCAACCACGAACATGCGATTCCGGTTGTGAGCGACCACATTACAGACCACCTGAAAATTGTGCTGATTCAATATCACATATTGATATGCACAATATTCCTATTGGAATAGGCTATGTTCCTTGGCAAAAGTGGAGAAATGTCTATGCCCTCTGCGAAGGTCTTTCACAGGGAACTATTTTTAAAGAACTTGACTATCCGTTTTACGGCTGTATTCCAAATGGATTTTGCAGTCAAAAAGGAGGTGCGAGATGAATAGAGAAAAGCATAACCTCTTGGCATATATCACCCAGATAAGCTTCGCAATGGACGATACAGTTCTTTTTTTAGACACACACCCATGTGACAAAGATGCTCTGTGTTATTACAACAAATTAAAAAAAGAAAGAGAAGAAGCAGTAAATGAATATACACAGAAATATGGTCCACTTTCTAAATATGATGTCCCGGACTCATGTTACTGGGAATGGGTAAAAGACCCGTGGCCATGGGAATAAAAAATAAACTATTGTTGTTTATTATGGATTTTTAAAGTTTCTGTAAATTTCACAAAAAACAAATATCATTGCGTTTGACGCAGAAATGAGGAGTTTATGTTTAATTATGAAAAGCGATTGCAATACCCTGTCAATATAACAAGGTGCGACCCAAAAGCTGCAATGGTAATAATGAGTCAATACGGTGGTCTGTAGTCGAGAACTTATGATGCGTGGAAATTTTATTGCAAAGTATATTGCAAACGAATTTTACATATGATATAATGTCGTTAGACAAAATAGATACAAGAAGTCCATACAATTCGACTTCAAAACGAAACCCCCCGATGTTGCCGCATCGGGGGGTTTCTATTTCCAATTTTTCAAAATGGCAGGAATATCACCATTAGGCTGATTACCGACTATTTATCACCATCCAGCCATTTAATGATGTAATGACAGATCACACCACTCACAACGGCAATAAAAATAGATACAATTATATCCATACAATTCACCTCCTTCCCTTACCGGTATAGAGGCGGTAACAAATTTATTTTACCATACAATATGACACAATTCTACAATTTTCTCAATGCACCTTATTATAATTAAGAATCGCCTGCACTATAGCTTTTGCTACGGCATCTCTGTTCTTCTTGTAAAGTTTAGCATCGTCCGGATCCGATACAAAACACACCTCAATAAGAAGTGCCGGCTTTGTTGTCTTATTTAAAACCCATAATCCCGATGTTGTCTTTACACCACGGTTCTTAAAACCTACTTTTGAAAGTTGGTTGCATATTCTCTTTGACAAATCTCCTTTGACACCGGAGGTATCTCTCACCCAGACCTCAGTCCCCGTCGTTTTTCTATCAGTTACTTTCTGATGAGCTGCTGAGTTGAAATGAATTGAGATATCAATATCTCTCGTCTTTGAATTGCACTTGGCGCAAATTTTCCTGAGCACATCCGTCTGGCTTTTTCCGTTATTCACGGTACAATTATATGCCTTGATACGATTCTTTTTCAAAAGTCTTATTACCTTTTTGGTAATAATTCTGTCCTCTCTGCTCTCGTCAATATAGTCAGATGCCCCACAAGCTATTTTACCCTGTGGGTTGTGTCCTCCGTGTACTGTTACTGCTTTTATTTTTGCCATATTATTTTTTCCTCACTTTCCATGTACTTTACATTCTTATTTATTCTATTCCTCACACTTTACTTCCGGAAGTCCGGCTACTGATGTCAAAATACTTACAACTCCGGCTACTACTGCGGAAGATGCTGCCAGTTTCCAATCAACATTTGCCACCGTGCTTCCAACTGCGATTACAGAAACTGCAGTCTGAGCCATTGTTTTAATCGCTCTGACTGTCGCAGATTTCACCCATTTCTGAGTATCAACACTTACCTTCAACACACAATTTTTAAACATAAATAAAAACCTCCTTATTTCTTTTCTAAATCTTCTATTCTGTGATTTGCTACTTTTATATCTTCCGAATTTAAAGCTACTGATTTTTCAAGCTCATAAACCCGGTCGATTACCTGGTTATGTACATCCTGCTTTTTCTCCAACTGCTCCAAGCGATATGCTACAAGAACCGTTGACCTCTTATTTGCAAAATATGCTCCGCTTGCTGTTCCAAACATTGAAATAACTGCTATTATTATTTCTATTGCGTATGCTGCCATTTGTGTCTCCTTTCCTGAATTTTAGGCATAAAAAAAGAAGCCTAAGCTTCATAAAAATAATTGTAATAAATCGTACACTACTAATTTTTCAACTTTATTACTTCGCTTCTAAAGCTGATATCCTACTATCTAATTCAGATACTAAGTTTGATATGTAAGCTGTATCTGGTATAATATTCATATATTCAGCTTCGTCTGTGCTACCGCCAATATCACAAAGAGTTAAATACAAATAACCATCATCACGAATCTGATTTTTACTATTTCCATAGTCATTTGAACTCACAAAGTTTCCATCACTATCATATACAACATATATATCTTTGCGTACTTCATAATATCCCGCTGGGAATACGAGTTGAGAAGTTATATTCCCTGTAGTCACATTTATACTTACACTTTTATTTACATAAAAGATAGTCCCAGCTTTTAAGACATTACGCAATGGATCTGAATCGTCATATTGTTCTCTGCTAAATTCTAAAATATATCTATCAGGTCTGTATATATCTGCTATGTTTACTTTTCCAACATACTCTTTTAAAGTTTCTATATTCACCGAAGTTAATACATCCTTTTTAGTTAGATATTCCTCTTTAAGTGTCTTTTCTATATCATCTATATGTTTTTTTATAACACTATTTTTCACAGGATTTTCACTCGTTTCCGACAGTTCACTGTCTATCACCATCCCATCCAGCTTCTTTTTATCCGCATCTGTAAAATCGTTATGTGACAGTCCCTTTCCTTCCTCTTTATCTACCTTGTCTCCTACCTCCGCCCTTAACTCCTCCAAATCTTCCGCAAGTGCATACAGTCCTTGTTCTACAACCTTAACCACTCCACCAGCGTTCACCTGAATATTTAATACAATAATGGCTTTAAACTCATACAGTCCACTATATTTTCTTATCATATCCGCGTCTTTATTTTCTGCATAACAAACAGCATATAATATCTCTCCCTCGTCAGGATCTGACGCATATATACCAATTTCCGTGAAAAGATAATCTTCTGCTAATTCTTTATTAGACATAACAAATTTGATTGCATATGTTGTGTCTGTTTTCTTCTGTGTGCTGGTTATCTGAAATTCCTGCTTTTCAGATTTTAATTCAGTCATAGCACCTATATCTGCATCTGTCTGATATTCACCATTTCCGGTTTTTACTTTCGTGACTGTTACTGAAACTCCTGCTTTTGCAAGCAGTGCAAGTCCCTTATCGGTCAGTCTTGTTTTTGTAAAATTTGTCACTATATTTCCTCCAATCTCTCACTATGCCACTCACCTGTAGATATAAAGCTTTGTAAATCAAATATATGTGTTCTTGTTTCCATTCCATCTATTATCGAACGCTGTGGCTTTACATACTTAAGAATATCTGCAAATCTTTTCACAAGCTCCTCCGTCGGTGATGTATCTGTTACTATCTTAAAATGAAACGGTTTTCCTGTTTCCTCATATTCATACCACGGTACAAACTCTGCCCCCGGAAAGACCGTTTGCAATAATTCTTTTATTCCCTTTACCGTTCCTGCATATGAATGTGACTTTAATGTTGTTTTTATTGTTTTGAGTTTGTCGGATTCCGACAAGCTGCTTAAAAAATATGGTGAACGAAGCATTGCCGCCATATATCCGTAATATTTTGCATCCACGCTATCCATGTCCGCCCAGACTGCTACGCTTTTTGCTTTTTCCATAACTTTCGCCAACTGCCTGTCTACTGCGTAACCGAAACACTTATCTTCAATATTTTGAAAAGCAGGAGGCATTGACAAAAATGTAGTCCCTGTTTCACCAAGTTTTCCCATGTTTTAATCATCCTCCAATCCGCCATAAACAAGCTCTACACTATCGCATATGGCAATCTGTGTTTCCGTTACCTGCGTAAACACCGGACTTGTTATTTCAAGCCTTTTTGCTCCTGCGACTCTTGCTACCTCAATGAGTTTATCCGGGACAATGTCTACTCCTATATTTTCATGACATTCTGATACAAAATACTGTGCTGCTTCTATAACAGACTCTTTAATGATTGTTTCATTTTCCCTATTTGATTCAGATATATAATATTTTCCTAAAATTTTATATCTTATAACTTCAGGAGCTTTAACATATATCTTGTCATCCGCCGGGGTATTCTCAAGTCCTGCAATATAATCAGCAACGGCTTTACAATATTTCTCATCCGGTATTTTTCCATCGGCAAGCATAATATAAATATCAACCTCTGCTGTTTCATTATTTTGAACCACATTAACAGAAACTATATCTGTACTATAAGCCTTTACAAAAAACTCATATGCAGCATTAGGACCCGCAGTTGAATAAGTAGATGGAAACATAAAAATATTTTCACGCAGCGTTTCATCGTCATATTCATCCTGACCGCCCGATGATTTCGTACAATTTTCAACACCGGATATATTTAAGACCAAATCTGCAAGTACATTTATCTGACCTGCCACATAATCATTTCCGACCGTTCCTTCTTCTGTGCAAGTCGCAGACACTTCTACAAAGGATTCTCCCGCTTGTAATATGCAGCTTTCATCAGTAGCAAAATAAACATCATCACCGGCAGTGGCCCTTGTACCGGCAGGTATTTCAACATCAAAATCAAGCACATCATTAACACTAAACTGTAATATACAAGTTGCCGCTTTTATGTTTGTCTCAGCATATCCAAGCGTAGCCCCCCAGTTTTCCAACACTTCCCTATCCATGTACTGTATAAAATTCTGACTAAATAAATAAGAAATATACTCATATATCTGATAAATTTCTCCAGCTACAATTTGCATTTTCAATCTTTCAGTATTGGCAGGATATAATGTTATTTCTTTTCCTGTCAGTTCTTCATATTTGCTCTGATAATCTTCAAGCATCTCCTCCGCTATTGTTTCCTGCGTGATATTAAGATCGCTCAAAAAATCAATTTCAGGCAAATTTTGCAACGCATCCAAGTTACTCGCCATCTTTTAATGTCACCTCCGAATCTAATCTTGCATTTTTTCTTGATAAACTTATTTCATCCACAAGCACCCTTTCATCCCAAAAGGATATTTGATCTTCGACTTCTGCCATATAAATTCCCTCGATAGAATTTTCCGGAGAACTGACAATGCCATCATCTATCCCCATATCCCTTGCATATGGAATACTTCCTTTTATACTTGATATAATATTCCCCACGCAGCCAACTATATCTGGTGCATCTGCCCTGTCTCCCGTGTAAATAACATTCAATGCACATCACCTCCCTATTTTTTTGGTATTCTAATAGTTGAACCGGGTTTTAACTTATAGCCTTGCTGCAGGCTTTTGTTCGCATTATAAATCTTCTTGTATTTGTCACCTGAACCGTAATATTTCTTTGCAAGATTCCAAAGTGTGTCGGTTTTCTTTAATGTATATGTAATATATCCGCCGCTCGTTTTGCTGCTGACATGTTTCTTTTTAGACTTACTGCTACTCGTTTTTTTACTTTTTGAACTGTTTGTATTCTGTTTTTTATTGCTGCTCGTTTTTGCTGCTTTCTTCTTCCTTTTTTTATTTTTAACAGCCACTCTTTTATGCTTTGACTTCTTTTTCTCTTTTACTGATAAATATTCCTTAAAAGTTACATTAGCAACAATTAAAATTGGTTTTCCATTCTTATAAAATGTTTTCAGTTCATTTGACACACTGCTTATAATCCATTTATTATGCCCTGCCTTTCTGCCGCCAAGATACAGTGGATACACTTTTGCTTCAAGCGTATAACTTCGCAATTTATTAAGCATTTTCCACGGCGACACCCCAAGTTGAGCCCACAAATATATTGTCATCGTAAAATCATCTGCATTTCTTGATGTAAATTCAAGCAATGGCTTCTTTCCATGTCTTTTGTGCTCTGCAATATTTATTGATGAACTCCATGTCGCATCAGAAAAAGATAATGCTTCTACTTTTCCACCGCTATATGGAAGTTCCAGATAATTACCTTTAACTGTTTTCTTCAAAATAGGTTTACTCATCTTTGAATAAAACTTTATTCCACCAAAATGCCCGACTTGTCCCATTTTTTCTCCTTTCTAATCTGCATTAAGATTTTTTAAGACTACTTTTCCGGCAGCAATCTCAATCTCATCCTTTTGTGCATCATATTTTATATATGCCGTGTTAGAAAGCCTTTTAAAAAATCCTTTACCTGTAAACTCCGGCTTGTTTTCATCATTAAAATAAGGTCCTAATATAAACCCTGTTTTCTTCTGAGCATATTTCTGAGCCACTACAAGCACTAAATCATTGACTTTTGGCATATTATATTCAAATGCCAAAAATGGCAGTTCTGAATATATTACATTCTCCTCATCCTCAAAATAAACATCCGCACATCCTTTTTTATAGTCGATAGAAGATATTCTTCCAACCCTTATCGAATCCAAACTATCACCTCCGAGCTAACACTTTTATCTAATATTGGTTACACATTTATGACATTCTATAGTGCTTGTATAACCTTCATCTGAAAAATTGTGCGTAACCTTGTCAATAAAATATCTGCCGTTAAACTTTCCAAAGCCGGTTACCCTAAACACCCTGCACGCACGATATTTAGGGTCTCCCATAACTGTAAACGATGCTGTTATTGCCTCTCTTAAAGTTGATGCAAGCTGTGCTTTTGCCTTTTTCTCTGCATCTGCATGGCTGTCTGCCGAAGATGATATAAACAATGTCCTCCTCCCGGTTCTCCCCGGAATATTATAATTGTATGTTATATTTTTTCCTTTTTTATTCTGATACTGGAACTTAACACTGTCATAAACCTTTGATACACTTCTTGTAAAATTATATGTACTGTCATCCCCAAGATCCGACTTATTCAATGTAAATCGACTTGCTTTTCTCTCGTATGCCGTCTGGTCATATATAATCATTTTTCCGTTGCAAAGTTTCATGCAGCATCCATAATCGCTGCATATTGAAAAGGCAAATTCCAAATCAGTATTTCCATCCTGACTGACCTCATCAACCTTATGATTTGACGCTTCAAAAACTAACTTTATGCACGCCCTTTTTGCTATAATCTGCAAAATGCTTTTCAGAGAGGTTTTCTTGTATGTCTTGCTTCTCTGAGTGACATTAAATCCTGTATGAAGCGGAATACTCATTCCCTCCAAATCAACCGTAGCCGGAAATCCTGATGCTGCAAATTGATCTGCAACAAATTTCCCCTGATAAACTTCCCGATGTTCACTATCATTTTTCCATTTATCAACGACTATTGTTGCCCTTATATAATCTGAGGACTTTGGAAAATAATTTTTCTTAAACCATTTTCCACTCTTATTAAACAGGCTTACGGATATTGTGTCAGCTTCCCCTGAAGCACAATCTACAATAGTACAACCGCTGCTTTCTTCTGTTATATCCATTGTTCCGCCGCCTTTATATCTAAGCCTTACATAGGCATTTCTAGCTTTCATCTTATTCGTCTTCATCTCCTTCATCAGATACACCGTCTAAAGCATCTTCTTCTGCATCCTCATCATCTTCGTCCTCCTGCCATTCAGGAGCATCTTCGTCCTCATCTTCATTTATGACTTCAACCTCCGGACAATACAGCTTCACACCCTCATCAAAAATAAATGTATCAAGATACTTGGGATTTTCACGATAAAGTAAATATACCAAAGACTCATCACCATAAACTCTCCACGCAATATAATCCCACATATCTCCCTGTTTGGTCGTGTAAGTAAAGCCGCCCATCATGTTTTTATCTCGCCCCCTAACTGAATTTCACACGCTTATTTGACAGCATATATTTCTGCATCATTTTCGCAAACTCTGCCTGACTCATCTTTACTACCTTAGTCAATGTCTTTTCATCTGCATTTCCTGTAACCTGAATAGTTGGCGAATAAGTTATATTTATTTTTTCACCACCCATACTTGGACTTCTCTTAACGGCATTGTATAACCGCACATCTCTTCTCTGTTTATAAGATGTGTTATCGTCCGTAAACGACATTCCTAACAGCTCACCTGTACGCTGATAAAGAGCCTTTGAACGTGGACTGCTATTTAAAGGAATGACAGCTTCACTATCCTTTTCAGCAAGCATCGAAATAACAGGATTTTTGTAAATTCCACCTTTTGCATTTTTCTTTGCTTTGATTGTAGTTTTTTTGCTATTTCCACCACTACTGCCTTTCTTCTGCTGTGCTGGACCGATGGGGGTGCTGTATGTGATTTTATTTTTGCTGTTATTTATAAAATCACTTGCCGTACTTCCAGTAATATTAGCAGTGTAACCCTGAGCAGAATACAGTCCTCCCAGCGAACTAATCATATCCTTAACAGCCTGTCTAGCTATTGGTTCATTAGCTTTAAATCCTTTTGCTATACTTTCGGGCATTCTCCCGCCCATTTCATACGCAGCCTGATAAACTACAGATGCTTCTGAACTTGATTGAATATCCTGACCTAATGCTTCATATACTGAATCCACAGAATCATCAAGCTTTTCATTGACCCCCTTAAACAATGACTTATTTGTTAAAGTTTTTTCAAAATTCTTAGTCAAGTCAATGCCATCTAAATTATTGATTCGACTCTGCAAGTCATCTATTTCATCAAACATACTTTCAATTCCAGAATCTTTCATAATTTGTTTCAAAGCACTAGCATCACTTGAATTTAAACTTACTTTACTTCTCGCATTATCGACAATGCTCATCAATATGTTTTCGCTATCTTTTGCACTTACACCATTTTTTAAGGATTCCTTAAGACCTTTTGCAACTTCTTTCTGCATTTTTTTCATACTTTTTGCAAGTTCAGGATAAGTTGCTTTTATAGTTCCCATGACATAGTCAGAACCTTTTGACAATGTATTTTGTTGTTGTTTATAATATCCTGCCTGAAGTTTTTTCAATTCAATATTGTATTGCTTCTTCGACAAATCTCCTGAATTTTTTCGTTCATTAAGACTAACTAAAGAAGTTGAATATGCTTTCTCATATCCTTCCATTGCCTTTTTTTCATAGTCCTTCACATCTTTTGTCAACTGTTTAAAATCTTCTGCTTTCAATTTTTTGCCAGAATATTTTAAACCAATCGTTTGAAGTTTTGCTTCGTTCTCTGCCTCAGTTACAGCCGAAGTAATATCTGATATTTGCTTTAAAATTTTTTGAACAACCGGCTCTTTGTCAACATCAAGACCATTTTTTACTGCATCATTTAATTTCTTTTTTAATTGTTTTTGCAACCTAATGAGGTCGCCATCAAGCCCAGAATAAAATCTGTCATTTTCTTTTCCAATTTCTGAATTATCACCAAGTAGTAACTTTGTTGCAATTGACACTGTATATCCCTTACTCTCAACAGCTTCTTTAGCCGACTTAACATAATTCTCTACAGATGCTTTATACTTATCAACATCGTCCTTATCAATTTTAAATCCTGCTTTTACTTTCCAGCTTATCTCACTAACCGATTTAAAGCTCTTACTCATAGCAGATATTGCATCGTCAGTTTTTCCTATTGACTCAAGCATCTCTGATACCTGCGTCAGTTTCTTCTTTCCAACAATCTGCTGTGCAATTTCATCTAAAGTATCCAGCGATAAAGAAATACTTCCGAAATGTTGTTCAAGATTTGCCTCAGCTAATTTCTGTTTTGTTTTATTTGCATAAATGCCAATTCCTGTGATTGCTGTAGCCGCCGCTGCACAGCCAACCCCTACCCATCCAATAGGTCCTGAGCCAAGAGCAGCTATAGAAGCTGCCAGCGATGAAATTCCTGAAACTACTTTGTATGTGATAAGTGCAATACCTATCGCCTCAACTCCCGAGGCTATTGCATCGAAATTGTCAACTACAAATCCACCGACATCTCCTACAAAGTCCGCCGCTTTCTCAATGTCCTCATAAAATATTTCAAACACATTATGTATCTCTACCTGATGCGTATCTGCAAAGTCCGATATATTTTCAGATGTTTCATTTATGAACTCAGTCAGCTTTTTAATGCCATCAGCAAGTTCTCCGTCAAATGAATCCGCAAATGATATTTTAAGGTCATCAAGAGCAGAGTTCATAATTTCTCTTGTAGCAGAAAGTGTATTTGTCTGCTTATTGTACATATCTTCAAGCGAACCATCTGAATTTTTCAGTTTCTTATCCAGGTCATCCCAAGCACTCTTCGCACCGTTTGCCCCTTCTTTTACTCCATCGAGAAGATAAGCCATTTTTGAGTAATAATTTGTTCCGGCAATCTCTTTAAGTGCTTTCGCCTGTTCTTCCGTACTTAACCCACTTACTCCTGCATTGATACGTTTCAAGGCTTCCTCAAGACCGACAAATTTACCTTGTGCATCAAAAATTGATATTCCTAATGCTCCCATCATAGAAAGTGCATTCTTATTACTTCCCAGTCTTGTCAACATAGCGTTAAGGGCAGTTCCGCCCTCAGCCCCCTTTGTACCATTGTTGGCAAGAATACCGAGTGCAACACCTGTGTCCTTTGCACTTACTCCTAATGTTCTCGCTGCACCTCCGGCTTTTATATATGCCTCCATCATCTGCTGTGAATTCATGTTTGAGGAATTTTGTGCCTTTGTAACCATATCAAGATATTCGGGTAAATCTTTGACTTGCAATTTTAAAGCACTCATTGAGTCAGTAACAAGGTCGGAACAAGTAGCAAGATCCATATTCGATGCCGCACTAAGTTTTAGAACAGGCTGCAATGCTGATGTAGACTCTTTTACATTCCATCCTGCGAGTGCCATATATCCAAGTGCGTCGGCACTTTCCTGTGCTGTCTTAGTTGTAGCTTTTCCCGCTTCTCTTGCCGCTTCATTAAGCTGCTCCTGCTCAGTCTGTGTGGCATTTGCAATAGCTGCAGTATTGGCAAGTGACTGTTCATAATCAGAAAAAGTATCAACTGATTCTTTGACAAAATCTTTTATCTTTATTGCTCCAAAAGCCGTAGCAATAAGACCTGCCACTTTTTTTGCTGTAGAACTCATCCCCTCTAGTTCATTTTTAGCTCCATTGATTCCACTCTGAAAGCTTGATGCTTTTTTCGCTCCGAGCAAAATTTCAAGACTATACTGTGACCTGCTTTTAGCCATTATTCCTCCTTCCTGACAATATCAAGTAAATCCTCGTATGTCCTCAAAAAATCAATTACCGGCACTTTTTTTATGTACTCAATGCCGCTGTTTGTGGCAAGAGCCAGACACATTGCCGTTTTGGAAAGCATTACTGCCCAGTCATCACTAAGCCCTGCCCGTACATAAAAAAATGGTTTATAAGTGCAATAACTATCATCATGTCTCTTATTCCAAGCATATTAAAGAACTCTGCCGGACGATTTGTCACATGCATTGCCACATACTTGCAATATGTGAAGTCCGTAAATTTATTTTGAGGTCTGTGACCTATCTTGATAAGAAGTCTGTCAAAATATTCTCCATCTATTGTTGTAAGGTCTACAAGACCTGACAGATCAAGTGAAGAAATCTTTTCCATCTCCCCCTTATCATTCAGCCAATCATACTCCCTTGAAAATTCAACAAGATATGGATTTTCCTTTTCTTCATTCTCATTGTCGGAATCCGACAAATTTCTTCCACTGCTCACAACCTCATCACCTGCTGCTTCAAGTTCTGCCTTTTCAAGCAATTCGTCCAAATTTTCTTCTTTTACATCCATAATATTCCTCCATTCATTACATTAAAAGAGAAGATACATCTGCTTTTCAATGTATCTTCTCTGATTTTTGATTAACTATTTATTATAAGCTGCTGTCAGATTTTAACTAAATAAGGCTGGCAACATTACCAAGTACATCTTCGCCATTTATAACAGCCTTGCCGTTGAATTTGTCAATTTCCTCAATAACATCTTCGCCAACCTGATCTTTGTAATATATGACTTCTTTTTTGATAGTCGGATTGCCATATCCACCCTTTTTTAGCTTGCCATAATCGTGACCTTTAGTCATTCCCTTGATAGTTATCGTCCTAACAATATGTGTCTTTTTCAATGTCTCTGTATTAAAGATTTCCTGTACGCTTTTAAGAATAATCGATGTGCTGTCATCACACATAATTCCAAAAGCTTCTTTTGACACCTGTGTAAATGGGATGTCAATCGTAGCACTCTTATACTGACCTGCTGACGGGCTGTCAATCTCACCTACCGTTCCAGCAAGATTAAGTGTTTCTGAAACATTTTCAAAGTTTGGCAAAGTCACTTCATCAGTCACACCTGCAAGTCTTGCGTCTTCACTTACCTGACCGTAATATGCCTTAAAAATATTAGTCTTGTCATAAATTTCTGACATTACTCATCGCCTCCTTCCATAGTATCTGTAAGAATCTGGGCATCATATACAAAATCATTTTCAATATACTCCGCCGGAGTATAATCAGCATACCTCGTCGAGAATATATAATGACCCTCAAGCATACTCGATGGCGGATTTTTTGCGGTATCAAAAATAATCTCACCACCTGCAAGATAATCCGGAGCAAGGGCATTAAGACTGGCATTATACTCATCAACTATTCCCTTTATAAACTTAACTTTAGCATTTCTTCCAACCTTTGAAAGATATTCCGTTTTAAAACGGTTCTGGAGATAATTAAGCATCATAACACATTTCGACCATCTCTTTGTCGGGTCTTTTGATGCCGGATACATTGCAGTATTATTTCCCCACGCTTTCCACTCAGGCAGTCTTATTGCCGTAATAATTCCATTAGCATTAAGATATGAGTTTGCATCACCCTGTATCACTTTCACCGGAGTCCCGTCTTCCGTACAAACACCATCAACAAGAAGTTCCCTATTGTCGATACCGTCAGGAATATCTCCGTTTTCAGCAGCTACAGCCTGTGCAAGTGCCGCAGCAAAACTTGAAAATGCAAGCATATTTCCATTTTTATTTACCATAGGCCAGCAGGCATCAATAAGTTCACTCTGAGGAACATTCTTTTCTTTAACTTTGGCAACATTAAATACACTGACTGCACCACTTTCTGAACTGTCAATATCAACATATGCCTTTGCATTGTGCAGACTTCCAATAAGCCGTACCTTTGCTTCAAGTGCTGCTGCCACTTCCTTTTGCTTACTGAAAACAGGTGCAGTAACAATAGCAGGAATAACTCCTGTGTTAATAAACACCTCATCGAGAAGCTCAATGCCACTTCTTACACCTTTTTCATCAATGCCTCCGATTATATCTTCTGCCGTAACTCCGTCAGGATTAAGTTTTACATAACTTATATTAAGTTTCTGCAGCGATGAAGCAGCTCCGTCATTCGTCAAAGCAATAACCAGATAACCCTCTGAGTTAATCGACGCAACATAATCATCATCTGCCTTATAAGTTGTTTCATTTTCAGACACCACAACTTTATCAAGCAGCACACCCGTATCTTCTATAACCACCATCTTATTTACTACATCATATTCTTTTCCGACAACAGCCTGTGTATGCTGACTTTTATCAGGGTCAAGAACATTGATAACAACAACCGGAGCAACCTTGTGTACTTTGAGTGAAGCATACACACCCTGCATTGCTGTGTACTTTTCAATTTCATTAGTTTTACCCACAAGATTATCCATGTCTTCGGAATTTTCAAGTAGAATTATTGAGTTTACTGCATCCTTTGGATTTTTGAGTGTATTTATCGGCAAAGTTCCGATAATAACCTGTGCTGAATATGTTGTTTTACTCTGAGTTATTCCAACAGCACCACTTGACTTAGTTGCAATACCATGTTTATATGTACTCATTGTTTACTCCTTTCCTGCTCTGCAAGTTCTTATATGCTGCATACTGCACTGAGCCCTCAATATTAAGTCTCTTTTTAGCCTCCAGCACATCACCTATCGGTATGATAAGCCTTGCAATGTTTTTGTTTTCTTCTGCCTTTTTCTCAATATGCTCCGGAAGTTTGTCCTTAAAAATAGTCCCATTTGTCACCACTCCCGGAATAGTAGGACCGATATAAATCTTCTGCATCATCAAATACTTACCTCCATCTCGTCAAATTCTTCGCATGGTGTTGGCAATGTCCAGTATGTAATCAAATCTGACTCAAAATAAGGATATAATACATTCGGATTAAACCGCTTATGAGCCTTTCTTTCCATCCTTGTATGTCTGCCAACAATTCCAACTTTTATAAAATGCCTATATATCTCATTCATAAGATACATAACATTTACCCATCCGGAATGATCATTATCCATATCTTCAATATTGATTGAAAAATGAACTTCAACACGCCATTCATCATCCACCACATCTTCATCCGCTATCATTACTACAACATAGTTGCGAAGTTCTTCGTCATCCTCATCGTATTTTTCCGGAAGATCCTGTGGATATACCTTTAAATCTTTATACTCATTTCCAAGCTTCATCGTTATAGCATCACTTTTAACAAACTCCCTAAGTGATTCAACAATGTCATTTAACAACTGTAAATCTGTCATAAAATCCCCTTTTCTGTGCATTTTTTTGCACACTAACCTCACTGCATTACTCTGCTAAGTTCATGCTCTATACGCTTTTCCAAGGTTTCATTTGCTTTTTTCATAATATTTTCCATAATCTCTTTATTGTCAATTATCTGTGGTATTGCTGGACCCATTACCTGCTTTATAGGATAGGCTTTTCCTCTACTACGAAAAAATATTCCTTGTGTGCCTTTTTTAGTTGTAGCAAAAAATGGTTTACTCTGTTTACCAGATACTCTTTCCCCATAAAGTGGTTTTAGTCCTCCTGCTTTTTTTACCGCAGCCTTGTAAACTTTCGGAGTTCTTTCTTCACGGCTAATTATTTTAACTGGCTCTCTAGGTGAAACCTTAAACTTCTCTAATTCAAGTTTTTCACCTTTACTTACAACTGCCACTTCCAAATTACTTTTACTTGCTTTTGAAATTTTTAATGTATCTGCAACTTGCTTTTGCTTAACAAAATATCTTGATGCTACTTCTCTTTTTGTCGTTGTAGCTATATTTCTAGCTGTTCTATTCATGGCACGCATCATAACCAACCTCGACCTATCAGTTATTTCAGATAACTTTTTTTCTATCTCATCTATATTGCTATCAATACTTACCTGTAACATTCATCAATTTCCGCTCCTTCCCATTAAAATTTTCCAAACACCATCCTGTTTTGAAATCTCCCGTATTATGTGAGGTCTTCCGTCGTACTCAATAACTGAGCCGACAGACGGCTTTCTTTCTATGTCGCACTCTTTTACATAAATAAGGACGGGCTTTTTAACAAGCTCGTCCCGCCAGTTCTTTTTTATTTCCTCAAGTGCGTCCTCATCTACGATTACAGTTATCTCCTTATTATCAAGACTGTGCTTACTTCCGAAAAAGCCTTCATCAAAAAATACATCATCAATATCTTTTGATACCTGTTCCACAAAACCCATGTTATTTAACCTCTGTATCAACAATTACTTTGTTTTCTGAACCATTTTTCAAAATCTTGCCATCTTTTTTTGATGTGTCGGATTCCGACTTTTTATCTTTTGATATTTCAACTGCCTTTTTAGACCCTACATCATCTTTATCTTCAAGAGAAATATAATTTCCCGACAACAAAAATTCTCTGTCAATTTTACTCAACGGTTTATCAATACTTTCACCCGGTTTATAAGTTTTATCAGCAACAGTTAATAATATATTTGCAATCATATCCCTGTCACCTCCTGCTACTCACCATAAATTTCTTCCTGATAGTTAAGAATTGCGTCCTGAAGTTCATCAAGTTTCATTGTATTATCAAGACCACTAAGTCCGATTGATGTTGCATATACAATAAGCTCCGCTTTCTTCGTCATTGCCGTGATTTCTGCTTCTGTCTTTAATGTGCTGGTATCTACTGTCGGAGGCTCATGCGTATCCACGCTGTTGTCCGCTTCTGTCTGAGTAGATGCAGTCTCATCATAAATATTTGCCACAAGCCAACCATCCATATCATTTGGATACATAACAGGTCTTGAAAACGCCTGAACCTCCGCCATGTTTGACTTTTCATCCCCAACTAAGCGTGGAACAATCCTTTCTGCATATGACTTAAATCCATCTTTTGTATAGAAAGTAACCTGAGCATATACTGTAGTTCCCATGTTAGGCTGTAAAAATGCAATAGTTCCTGCCGGAAGAATTGCTTTTTCCTCACCATCTAAATCTTCATAGATTTCATCATATGTAAACAATGTCATAACTACACCGTTTATATTGATACTGCCATTTGATACCACACCGTCAGGAAGTTCTGTCGGATTGATTTCACCGATGTTTACTTTTGCCTTGTTATAGAACTCTAAAAAGTCCTTATCCGACATAAGAAGCATTGACACATCAGATGTCATAACAATATCTGTTGCTCTAACACCTCTCTTGCGAAGAACTGTAGCCATTTTGTAAAACTCCTGAATTTTTTCGGCTGTTGTCATGTCCTTAAACTTCTTTGTGAATTTATATTTATTTTTAAACTCACCCTCATAAAAGCGGAGATATTTAAAATCATAATTTTCACCCTTTGCAGCATCTTCCGCTGTTGCATAATGTTTCATTATAACCTGTCCCGTCAAAAGAATATCTGCACACATCTTTTCATGTCTTCTGAGTATAGATATACGGTTATCGTCAATAAACTCCGACTCAAGTTCATTTTCACGCTGCTCAGGACTTCTTCCTGACTCAGGAGACTCTCCAAACGCTTTCTGCTCAAGTTCCTTTGCTGTAATAACCCTTTTAGGTGCAATATACGGCGCATCTACAATATCCGTTCTATAACCGTCTTTTTCCATGACTATTCCGTTTACAAGTGGAATAACAAAAGGTGCAATCTTTCGTCCTTTTTTCTTGAACTCGATTAACGCCTTTTCTGAATAATAAACAGGTCCATCCGGGAAGTATCTGTCTTTTAAGAACTGTACTACCGGATACATTTTTTTAACTGTTTTTACAAGTTTGTAAGTTTCTCTTATCACTCTGTTTTCCCCCTTTATTTGAGATAAATATTTCTGATGCGTAATGTGTCAATATCATCCGCTTCAAGTTTTCCGTCAGAAATACATTCACTTTCCCTGAATGTTCCACTTATGTATGACTGTACTGCAACCTCTGTGTCATCCTCTGCATAAGATGTATCTTCTGCAGCAATAACTGCTGCCACACCATCATCACCCTTTTTCAGAACATATTCTTTTTTGGTCGTATCAAAGTAAATAATCTGACCTCTTTTTACTGTTCCTGCTGCTTTTGATTCCGTAGGAAGCGTCACTGTAAAAACTCCCGCATCAATCTCATGTGAAGAATCATAAATCAGCTTGTCACTATAATGTTTTATACTACTGTTTAATCTCATCTCTTGCCTCCTCTTCTGCCATTTACATATGCTGCCATATTTTCAACATCCTGCAGGTCCTTGTCGGAATCCGACAAACTCGCCCCTACATCACCAGCTCCCGACTCCTTAGAATCAGCCATTGCATCACGCATATATGCAGCCGCCTCCTGTTTCTGCGCAAGCATAGCCTGATAAGCAAGTTCTCTCGCATCAACCCTCGCATCAGCATCCCCGTACTTTGCATTTTTAAGCATTTCCGCAGATACATTTGCCGCAATCTTGTCAAGATTTTCAATCCTGCCTCTCTCTTTGTCTGCTCCCTCTTTTTCACCCTCTGCCTTAGCTTCAGCCTTTAATCCGTCAACCTCAGCTTTAAGCTCCGGATGCTCCTTTAACATTTCCTCTAATGTCATGTTCTGCTCCTTTCCGTTGTTTTCGTTAGTTATATTATTTTTATTTGTATCAGCATTTTCAGATGGTTTATCTGCTTTATTACTGTTCAAATCATCAAGTACTTTTCTCTCCGGCAATTTTCCACTGTTTAACAAAAGCATAAGTTCATGCGCTTTTTCATCTGAAATAACCGGAAGTGTGCTGTTATATACAGCCATCTGCTTTGATGCCTCAATAAAATTCATCTGGCTGCTTTCATCGTCCTTTCCATCCTCAAAAAGCATACCGTCAGCAAATCCATTTTCAATCGCAGTCTTAGGTGACATAAATGTATCTTTATCCATCATTGCCTGCAATTCTTCCCTGCTCTTTCCAGTCTTTTTCTCATAGACATTTAACACACTCTCGTTAAACTCTCTTAACATATCAGCAGTCATCTGTGCATCTCTGTAATCACCACCACCCCAAGAACTTTGAGTATTATGTATCATTACAACCGCTGCATCTGACATAAGCACCTTATCCGCTGCACAAAGGATAAACGTGGCGGCAGAGCAGGCATTTATAACATGAACTTCTACATTTCCCTCATACTGCCTAATAGCCGAATACATCTCAAATCCAGCCGTACAAAGACCGCCCTGCGAATTAACCTCAATTACTACATCATCACCATTTGCACTTTCAAGCCCCGTATTAATATCATTGACACAACAGGCATCCCACCCAAGCCAGCGATAAAGCCACGCTGAGTCATTTGATACTATCGGACCTTTGACATTTATTTTCGTCACTCTTTTACATCCTCACTTTCATTTTTATTTGCATCAGCAAGCATCTCATTTTCACTCTTTAATGCCCTGACATTATCTTCAAAATCAGAGCCATTTAATGCAATACACTCATCCTCATGCGTTGAAAGCCCTGCCTCAATCCTCTTTGCAGCAGCCACGACTTCCTTGCCCGGATCCAACTGACCCTGTGCAGGTCCATTCCATGTACAGTTGAGATATGCTTTTCTTACAAGAAGATTTTCAAAATACCCCGGTGCATTTATACGCCCTGTACTGACGGCTTCATTAAACCAAAGTTCGTAAATTTCCTTACAAAAATCATTTACAAACCATGTACGGCGCATCCTAAAAGCTTTCCATGTCTCATTCATTGCACCTTTAGATGCTGAGAAATTGTTAGAAAACTTTTTAAGCAGCACCTCCGGAGCTATCTCCAATGCGGCACCAACGTGAGTTGCCATTGCCGTTGCAAATGTATCAAAATTTGCGTTTGGATGTGATGATTCAACAGTCTTGACACTCTCGCCTGTCTTTAGAAAATTGACATTTCCATAACCAAGTTCGACCTCGTCATCTTCTGTCTCTGCTCCATCGTCATACTCATCCTCTCCGGCAAATCCACCCATATCCTCGCCACTCTCCGTCTGAATAAAAATGGTAAACATTGAATTTATGACTGCTGCCATTATTTCAGCTTCTGTATATCTCGTAAGTTGTTTAATCGTAGAAACAACAGGTGCTAAAAAAGGAACGCCTCTGTATTGGTCAGCACGTTCCCCATTAAACACATGTAATATATTTGGATTTCCTGTTTTATCACCACGTTTTGCAACTCTCGTCCATTTTGTTTCTGCAGAATTATACTCACCCGGAAACTGTGATGATATGTGATAAGCTACAACCTTGCCGTTTTCATCAATCTCAACACCATTTATTATCGTGTTGCCATTTGCTGTTTTTTTATCGAAACCATCGTATTCTCCATCAATACTTCCCGGAGTACATACCCTGTCAGCTTCAACAAGCTTTATCCTAAGACAATACGGCATATTCGCTGTAGGCTTGTCATATTTTATCAGAACAAACTCTTCACCATTACGCAGCCAATCATTAAAAGCTATCTGTTGCAATTCGTAAAAATTATTCTGGTCGTTATTGTCGCACATGGTACTTTCCGCCCAGATTGCAAATTCTTTCTTGATATGCCTCTGAATTTTCTTTGCTTCATCCTCTGAAATTCCTAAAAATTCATAATCAATCTTAGGCTTTGGCACAAGACCAGCTCCGACACAATTTGTTCTTGTACTTGCAATCGCCGCTGATGCAAGCGGAGCGTTCATAGCAAGGTCTCTCGACCTCTCTCTTAAAATTTTTCTGTTTTCCTCAATATCCGACTTTGGAGATAAACTCGTTGAATGATATTTCTTCGCCCAGCTTCTCCTTCTTGATGCGGCTCCATGAGAATATCCGCTGTTTGTCACATCTTTTCCGCCGTCTGAAATAATATCATTCAACATAGTATGTTTCATTTTGACTGCATCAATCTTCATGTTTGTTTCAGCAATTTTAAGTCTTGCCTCTGCTCTCTTTGCCACACCACCCGGATTAACAACAGCCATCATCTTATCAAACATATGACCTCCTATCCGAGCGGAATAACTCTGACGCTTCGCCTTTTGCTATTCCCTCTTGTCTCCAATGCAGAAATCTCACTCTCAAGTTCTTTAATTTTACTCTGAACATTCGCAAGGCTTGTTCTCGTCAATGTCCTCGAACCGATAGTGTAAGACTGCCCCTGCAATATCTTTTCTTCTGCTTCGTAATACATTTCAAGCCTTTTCTTCAAAAAAGCAATTCTCTCTTTGTTTTTTTCCACAATACCCCTCCAAATTATTTATCTAAAATCTTTCGTCTAATTGCATCTACGCCTTTTTGATATACAAGAGTTTTTGTTGATATCTGCTGTTCACCATTCTTCATATATTTCTGCTCAATAACTCTAAACCAGCCACAATCAACATATCTCTGATACGGAACATTAAACCTGTCTAAAATGCCCTCATTTCTTAAAAACTCAAAAAGATTATTTCTTCCATATCCCTTAATCGAAAGAACTTTCGCAACCTCATTCATGGATATAGCTGTTTTACTGTCGGCTACTGCATCAAAGAACTCTGCCTTTGGTTTCATTTCCTCAATCTGCTTGTCTTTCTGTTCAAGCATTTTCTGAGCCTCGATAACCGCAAGTGCAATCAAATTATTTCCGCTTGGAAGCTGTGTCTGAATAACATCTTCCATCTCATGAAATCTGTTTATGTACTTTGCTGTAAACTCTGTACCTTTTATACCAGTCAGTTTATGTGCTATAAACTCGCAACCTTTCTTTGTGACAAGATAACAAGGTTTCTGCCTATTAGACTTGTCTGTGTACTGACTTTCTGTGAAAAAATCGGTGTGTCCAACTTTGGACGCATCTAACTGAGTTATGTAAACTCTTATATCCCTTAACAATTTGTTATGTTCTTTTTCAACCATCTCCGCAACTTCTCTACTATCAATATATTTCTGTTCTACTATTCCTGAATTATTCATATTTTTTTCTCCTATCCTGTTGATTTTTTCCTCGGAGTATCTTATACTTTCATTACAAGATACTTTCTTGTTTAAAGACAATTCCAATGCTTTGCTGGCTGAACGAATTGTCTTTTTTCTTTTTTCACTTGCTATCTTTACAAGAATATTCAAAAAGACTTTTATTTTTTTCGTCTCATCAATATCCTCTACATATGTAACAAATTGCACAAAACTTTTTTCTGACAATCCAACTAAATTTTCCAACATCTCAAATGCCATAATCTCGTTTTTAACCATCTTTAATTCCTCCTTGTTTGTTTTATTATAGTTTCGTTATACACTATAGCAAAACATTTGTCAACACTATTTTAAATATTATGACACTTAGTTGAATATTTTTATATTTTATAGTATAATTTTACTTACAAGGAGGTGTTTACCATGAGCAACCCTATTCGTAATGAAATAAAGTCTTACATCGCAAAAAGCGGCATGACTTTAACGGAAATAATTGCTGAATATAACAAAACCCATGAACCAACAACCACACAAAACATTTCAAACAAATTAACTCGTGGGACAATAAAGTATAGCGAGTGTCTTGCATTGGCTGAAATCATGGGGTATGAGATTACATGGGTTAAGAGGAGTTGACACTCCTCTATTTATTTTTGCATCAAAAAAAGAGAAAACCTGCGTTCTCTCCTCAAAATCAACAATATTTCTCTTTCTTCACCTCTTGCGATATTAGCATTATATCACAGAATTGGTGTCCCTGCCTCCCAACTTTTTGAAATTTTATAAAAATTTTTCTCAAATTGACAGACCTTTTGTGCTTTTTCTCTGTTTTCTAACCTTTTTAACCGCTTTTGTATAATTTATTCCTTTTGAAATTTTTAGTTCTAAATCACTCCACACAGGACGCAAAAGTTCACATACCGCAAGATTATAGTTAAACAGGTCAAGCGGTTCATTTCTGGCACCACTTTTCTTTACCCACACATCTTTAACAACACCTCTGACTTTCTTTTTTATCTTTTTTTCTGAGAGAAGTCCCTTGTAATACTCTCTGTCATAACCTTTTCCGACATTATTCGGAAAGTGACAATATCCCTCGCCCTTTTCTTCAATTGTGAGCCAGTTGGTTATGTTTTCCTTGCCTGCATCAACTCCAAGTATCCATATTGTTGTTGAGTCCACAACTATATCTCTCTTGCCATCTCTGCTCTTTTCCTTAATCTCAACTTTGCTTCGCTTATATAAAAGTGGTATGCCGGGCTTTCCGGCATATCCCTTAATTCCATATGCTTTCTTGCCCTTTTTCTTCATTGCTTTTATCCACTTATATACTCTGTTTGTGTGATTACCACCCGTATCAATAGCAAATGCAGCTATATTAAGTTCCCTGCCATCCTCAAAGCAAAAAGTTGTTTCAAGATATTCTTCCAGCTCATTCCATACCTGTGATGTTTCAAGATTTCCATAAATCTCTGTCTTATGTATGCCCCAGCTTTCGTAATCCCTCGCCCAGCCTTTCACTTCAACCTCAAAACGGTTGTTCTGAACATCTACTGCTGCCGTCAGCAAAAGAACTCCCTCCGGTATCTCAGCTTTGTAATGCTCCGCACGCTCCAAAAGTTTATCTTCGGTGGTCGATTCTTCTGCGACCTCGTCCTCTTTCCATGTTTCGCCAAGAGTTGTGTTCACGAAAGCCTGTAACCTTTCTGTATCGTGATATGTCTTAAACTCATCCATTGCACTTTGAAATTCGTCTATAATATCACTCCAAGCCACCCACGGCGATGCCATTGCATTGAGGTGAAAACTTCTTTTATTTTTCCTTTCCGGATGTGCAGCTATCCACATATGCTCTGACTCTTTCCAATATTTTTCTTCGATTACTTCCTCACAGTATTCGCATTTCATTCCGACTATATTAAAATCCACTCTCTTAAACGAATACGGCTGATACATACCACAGCAAGGACACTGCACACACCATTCCTCCTGCGTGCCTTTTAAATATTCTTTATTGATACGACCATTTTCTGTAGTCGGTGTTGATGTTTTAATATATTTTTTATTCCAGAATGTTGTTGCTCTCTTTTGAGCAAGCGTAACAGGGTCACCCTCACCACCTGCACTAGCCGGAAAGCGGTCAACCTCATCCATCCATACAACTCGGATAGGCATTGATGATAGTGAAGCCGCAGAATTAGCACCCGACACAACGATATAACCGCCTGCGTACTGTTTAAAAAGAATCGTGTTATCAGAGTCCTTTGACTTTGCAGGTGCTATCTTATCACGAAGCACCGGAATATCTCTTATCATAGGTGCAAGCCTTGTCTTTGAGAATTTTTCACCAAGACTTAGCGTAGGAAGCACCAAAAGTTGTGTACTCGGCTCATGCTCTATATAATATGCAATACCACACAATACAATAGTTGTCTTTCCTATCTGAGCCGATGACATAACAGTAACTTCCGTTACGGCAGGATCAGTAATCGCATTCATTATTTCTTTTTGGTACGGAACGGAATCACTTCTAAATTTGCCAGCCTTATTACTTCCACCCGGTAAAACCATATGCTTGTCCGCCCAGTCGGAAACCGACATTTTTTCCTTAGGTCTTAGAGCTTTTGTAAGAGAACATATAAAATGCAATGTGTGGTAAGCGACCTTTTCATTTTTCTTTTTAGTCCTCATCTGCCTCACCTGCTTTCCCTGCTGACTCGTTAAAAAGGTCATCCTCTGACAGCTCTATATACTCATCCGGATAATAATCAGATGGATTATAGTCTGCCAGCTCATTAAGAGCATTTTCAAGCTCATCACGCAAAACCTCCATAATCTCACTTTTACTCTTTCCCTCGACTGACGGAGCAACCTCCGCTGGGATAGCCAAAATCTTGCTTCTGAACTTAGTAAACATATCTGTAATCACATTTGCTACATCATAAGACTTATGAACCTGTCCTTTGATAAGTTGCAGCTTAATTTCTAAAATCATGCTTTTTATATGCTCATGTCTTGCCTGCTCCTGTTTAAGATCCAGTTCACCGTCTTCAAAATCACTGGTTACTGTTTCACCGACCTTTGATATTTTAAGATTCATAATATAATTCTTAACAGACTTCTCAAGCAAATAGCGACCATGACTATTTCTGACAAGAATTCCCTCGTCTGCAAGATTTCTCACCTGCCTGTCACCGACACCTATTATATTTGCAAGCACCTTTGCTGACACCGTCACTGCTGATACATCCGTGACCTTTGCACTATCTGCCATCCTTACCACCACCTTTCTTAAAAAACGGAAACGGCAATACAATATTATTTTTATAAAAAACTAGCCAAGAATCGGGCCTCGCTCCGACCCTCGATTCTGATTTTTTGCTCACAGAACCTAAAAATTTTCCACAAAAAAAACACCCAGAATAACATCTAAGTGATTTTTATAAAAACTAAAACTATTTATTTCTCTCTGTAGTGTGTCCCGCATTGGATGATTCAATCTCTATCAACTCATGTTCTTTCATTGTACTTTTTCCTGAGTTTACATCTGCGGCACGCCTTTCCAGCTCATCTATGTTGTCCTTACTGTAAAAAGGATCAGTAGACAATTCAACATCCATACTCAAGCTACTCCGTGTCATAAATGCCACCTCTCTTTTTTATTATGTAATACATTTGCATAATTATATAATATAATCTGCTTATTTTCTATATTTTTCTTCAAAATAGTTGACATATCTTATTATTTTGTAAACTTCTTTTAAACTGTATTCTTTCATTAAAGTGCAGAAAAAAATATTCATCTAAGATTACATAGCCACAATATGACAACTAGCACATGAAAAAATAAATCTTATGCCAATTTTTAGATTTAACATCAATAGAGAGCCTTATGCTCTCCACTCTTTCTAAACGATAAACCTTTTATCGCTTTGTCCTTGTTGTCCTGATTGATACCAATGTATCTCAATGTCACACTTATATCTGCATGATTTAAAATCTCTTTTATAGTGACTGCGTCGTGTGTCTGTTGGTACATATGATACCCGAATGTTTTTCTGAGTGTATGCGTTCCCACCTTATCAATGTTGAACTTCCTGCCTGCTGCCGACAGTATTTTGTATGCCTGCTGTCTGCTTATTGCTTTATTACCACTCCTGCATGATTTAAAGAGATATTCATAATCTTTCTTGTCAGATATATAATCTTCAATAATCGGTTTTAGTTCAGCATTAAGTGGAAACCGTTTTTCTTTCCCTGTCTTTTTTTCTCTAAGATAAATCGCATCTTTCCCTTTAACATCTCGCACACGAAACTTAAGTATGTCCGATATTCTAAGTCCCGTATAAATTCCAAACATAAACATCACATAATTTCTTTCGCTCCTGCTTTTCAGATAATCCGCAATATCCATCACCGTGTTTATATCTCGAATAGGTTCAACTGTATTCATTCTCTCACCTCCTAAATCAAGCATGAAAAGAGGAGAAAACAACTGTTCTCTCCTCTTGTTTCTATTTTTGCGATATTAGCATTATATCACAGAATTGCTATCCCTGCCTCCCAACTTTTTGGAAATTTTCATTTGTCGGAATCCGACAAGAGATTATTTCTGCTCATCTATAAACTCACGCATCATTTTTGAAATCTGTGCCGCCTGACTCACTCCAGCTTTCTCACAGGCTTCCTTAAATTCGTCAGCTAATTCTCTTTTTAACTTAAATCCTTTTGTCATATATCCGGCTTTCTTCTGCCATTTTTCAGTTGCCTTTGTCTGTGCTGTTGGCATCATATCACCTCTTTACTTTTTTTTATTTTCCTGCTATTATTTTTATACCAAGGACAGATAGCAGGAAATTGTAGGTCTGCCCTCGGTGTTTTGGTTTGGCTCGAAGATTATTTCTTCGAGCTTTTAATCTTTAATTAACTCTGATAGATACTCTATAAGTTCTTCTTTTGGTGTATCATTTTTTATTAGTGCAATTATCATTTTGATAATTCCTTTGAACTGATTGTTTGTCATTGTGTTGTTCTCCATTTCTATCTCCTTTCCTGCCATTCCCTTGCTACAATTATATTATACTATAAGGTTACCCTTATGTCAATAGTTTTTTGAAATTTATTTTATTTTTTTCAAAAAAGACGGTCTTTCAACCGCCTTTCCTTAATTTTCTAACATTTCAAAAATATACCTTGTTACACTTCCACATGGAACATGACATTGTTTTTCGGATTTGCACTTGTTACAATATTTTTCTCTGTATCTACCAACACACATCTCCGCACTTAAATACTTTTTACACATTCCCCTTTTATCTTCTGCTTTTTCATCTAAATTACAATCTTCAACATATAAACAATTCAAGCATTGATAAAATCTTTCTTCATCACTTGCTTTTTCATCTTCACAACATCCCAATTCTTTTAATTTAGCTTCTGCTTCTGGTTTTGTAAAAAAAACTACTTCACCTATTTCATTTGGACTATATTCTATTGCAGAAATATCTGGCATTTCTGGTGGAAAACTTATTTCTATCCATGTCCCATTATTTTTAGACATAGAAATATTTTCCACTATGCAAATCCATATTTCTTTATTTTCTATGCAATAAGCTGTATCTCCCACTTTGCAAGGCAATTTAATTAGTCTGCCATGTTTATCCAACTGCTGATATTTTCTCCACTTATCAACATCACCATCAGTTAATACACACGCTTTCTCTGGATGCTGACAAGCATCTGGAATATGCTGACTGAAAATTTCAGCAAGTTCTTTCAGCGGTATGCCAGTAACTTCCTCTAATCCCTTGCAGTTTGCAAGTTTTTTTAAATCATCCACATCACAAGCCGTTGGTTCTGCGTCTATTATTTCACAAAATCTTCTGAACTCATCTTCTGATAAGCAATATTCACTTGCTCTATCTTTTAAATTTTCATCACTAATCAATCTCATCTCCGGCACTCCTCCCTTATCTTCACTTTGTCACCACATATTCCATTATCCTCGGCATCTTCTCTCTAAAAGCCGCTCTAATAACCATAATCGCCTGTTTAATACCATCACAAAAGCGGTCATTATATTCCGCATCAAAGTACGGTGCAACCTCGTCCACATATTCATCAAAGTTTGCATAAGAGTATTCCTGTTCATCCTCAAGTTGTTTTATCAAATCGACAATTCCACCGATTAAGCAATTAAAACAACTATCATACAATCCGCACTTTTCTTCCTGCTCATCGCAAAACGCTTCTTTTGACTCCTTTATATCGTCCAGTCTGCCTAACAGCTTACACTCAAAGCTCTTTATGTGCTCCCGCCGTTCTGCCTCCTGCCTTTTTGCTTCTGCCTCAATCAACTGTATAATTTCTCTCTGTCCCTGCACTGCTACACAATCTTTCTGGTCTGGGTGCTGCTTTAAAAATGTATCAATCCTGTTTTCAAAAACTTTTATAAGTATGTTTTCATCAATCATTCTTCTGTTCCCTCCTTAACTCTCACCATGATTCTGTTTTCCGGGAATGTTTCCAAATCCTGCACATATCTAAATCTTTTTACCATCTTTATCAACAATTTATTCAACATATCAACATCCTCCTAATCACTTGTTTTATCTTATTTTTGCTCTTTCTTCTCTGTCTTTTTCCGTCTGCAGAAAAATCATATATTGTCCATATGTAAGTCCCATCTGCTTTGCTTTATCATTAAATGTGGCAATTTCTCCCATATGCACTTCTTTCTTTTCCTTGACTTTGCTTACTTTTTTCTGCCTTTTTCTTTTCTTGTACATTTCCGCATGTCTTTTTCTGCGTTCATTCTCTCGGCACTCTACAGTGCAATAAACTTGATTCTTTGCACTTACAGCAAATGTTTTGCCACATCCTATACATTTTTTCTCTAACTGACCCATATTCACTCCTTTCCGGGAGCTGCACCGCACTCCCAATATTTATTTGTGATAGTTAATTTTCCTACAGCTATTTTTTCGCTATGTAAAGGTGCATTTAAATTTTTTATCTTGTCGGATTCCGACAAATCAACCACGATTTAATAATTGCTGTTCAAGTTCGCTCATATCTGAGGAACTTATATCTCTCTGGTTAAATGAATTAAACTGATTTTTCTTTTTAGTTGAATATCCTGACTTTGTATTGCCTGACGGCTTTTGGTCTGCCCGCTCTGTCTTATTCCAATAATCAGCAGTGCTTTTCCAGTTTATTCTCCTTCCATACTTGTCTTTCCAATCAATACGGTCATAATATTCATAAAACTTTTCAGGATTGATTTTAAGATTGTTTAAATCAACATAATCTTTTACCTCCTGAAGCGTTGGCACTATAGATAGAGTGTTAGTATTTTTACTATTACTTTTACTATGTTTTAAAATGTCAGCATTTTCTCCCAAAATGTCTACATTTTCATCCAAAATGATTACATTATCTGATAAAAGGGCGACTTTAACTAAGAGGTATGCTCTCTTCATTTTTACAGCTTTTCTTCTCCTTGTTGCGAAAAGAAAATTTTCCTGAATTTCTTTTGAAGTTAAAATTCCATTTTGTTCAAGCTGTTCCAATGAAAAGACACCCCGCCTTGCACAGCAGTTCACTATTTCATTTATACGATTGACCGCTTTGTCACCCCCGCCAAACATTCGTGACGAAAGTAACAAAGCCCTCTCTCGCTGCCATTCACAATAATAACCGTGTACTCCATATATCTCCTGAAGTAACGCATATATGACGGCGTGCGCCTTTAACCCGCATTCTGCTGTTACAAGTTCAATTGCATTATCAGCCGCGCATTTTACCGGAAAGTAATCAATACCTTCTTTTCGGTTCATAGGCGCGTCCTCCTAAATTTAATCAAACAGGTATAATTTACAAAGGCAAGGAAGACATCCGACCAACTGACACTGTCCGAATAGTCGGCACCTTCCTGTAATTACGGCACATATACTCCCCCTGATTTTCATTAAAAAGCATACACACCAAAAAATAAAAAATATATTATATTAACCCATATATTCCCCCCGAACAATCGAAAAAAATATACAAGCTAAATCCAAAAATAATAAAATACTACGAGGTCCATTTACCTCTATGATGTTTCTCAACTGCCCTGTATTTTCTTGGCAGTTCTGAATAAAAATTTTCTTCCTTGAGTTTGTCCAATATACCGAAAAACTCACTTCTTTTTCTGTAAAATGTACTCTCGCTACAGCTTACAGTTTCAACGCAGCACAATTCTCTAAAACTCATCCCTGGAGTTGTACAGTATTTTAATAATGCCGCTGCAAGCTCTTTATCAGTAAGCATTGCAGCCTTTTCAATAAGCTCTACTCTGCCACTCAGCATTGCCAGCTTAATAGCAAGATTTTCCACAGAGGATGCCGTATTATGTGCGTGTGGCATCCCGTCATAATTCACTCCCGATACACCAATATTGTGCTTAATGTCTCTGATCTGAGACAACCACTCATTATATTGGTAACAGAAATAGGCAAGCTCTTTATATTTAAACTTGTTTAATTTTCTTAAAGGTCTATCTCTCCTCATTACATCTCCTATCTGATAAATTCAAAGGTTTATCGCCTTATAATCAAAAACAATCAATAGAACCACATCCTTTCAAATAGCAATATCAGTCATCATACTTATACTGTTCAGCAAGGGCATTTATATCCATTGACAGATAACTGCTCATTGTACTCATCTGCTCATCATCAATCTTTATGCAGCAGTCTTCACAGCACATAGCAATCCTGCTTTTGATATACTGAAGTAAACTGATATTATATTTATTTACTACATACTCAATAATACTGTGTCTCATCTCCTCTTTTATTTCACAATTATTTTCAACATTTTCAGTATTTTTTTCATTTACCGGACTGTTCAGCATCCCGGCAATGTAATCTGCTGCCTTATCGTTTTCACAAACATTATGTGTTTCCAATTCAATATCATCATCAACATTTACAGCACACTTTCCATGTTTTTCTGCCATCAATGCATCAAATGATTTAATACTGTCTTTTACATCAGCAGCCTGTGAACTTACATCTGCATCGTCCTGTCCTGTTTCTATTTCTATTGCATCGCTATCATGTTCCAAAGCCTTAATTACATTATTTACATCGCTTTCAATATTCTCAGGCTCTATATCATAGTCTCCTTTTATATCATCAATAGAACTCTGTCCCGGTATCTGCTGATTTTCATGTTCGGATTCTTTAAGCCATTTAAAATCCTTTACAACATTTAATGTAATCTTTGGTTCATTTTCACAATAATCAAAAAACTCAAGCTGCATATCGGGTGACATTCCTGCTATTTTGTAAGCAACCGATATACCGAGCGTCCCATCGTTAAGCATTGTCATAAATTCATCAATCAAATGATTTATAACAACAGTCAGCTCCGCAATCTTAGTTTCCGACATTCCCAGAAGTTTTGACATAACACTTCTGATGCTCTCCTGCTGCATATCATAACCATTGATACTTGTCCCGTTTTCTTTTGCACTCTGAAGCAATTCCTGCATCCTTTTGACTTCATTCATTTTTGTAGCAGAATCCTTTGTTCTGTAAGAATTTGCCACGATTAAATACAGCTCCTCCTCATTCTGATTATCAAACTTTGTAATCTTAGCTGATACATTCTTAAATTTACTCTCACCATGTTCTACAAGATAAGTCAACGCTCTCCATCTTCGTTCACCACTGACAAGCCGATAATCTCCACGCTCACAATGCTCTTTGACAACTGTAAGATTTTCCATCAGACCGCAAAGTTTAATTTCATTTGCAAGCTGCTCAATATCAGTCAGAGGATAAAAATTTTTATCATTAGAATAAATCTTATCAATCGGTATATCCTGTAAACGAAATCTCGCATATGTAGTATTCATACCTCCGGATATACTTTTTGAATTTAAAGTATCAAGAATGTTTGAACCTGTCATGCCATCACCTCCAGCACATCATCAAGAAGCTGCCTGTAATCTTTTACCGCAATACAATTTTTAAAATTATACGGCAATGGACCCGACATCATAGAATTTTTAATAACCTGCACACTCTCACGCACATATGACGGCATAAGAGTAGAGTCATATTTCTCCTGCGTTGCGAGAAGAAAATTGCACATTGTCTTGTTTTTCCTGAACAATGTCACAAATCTTCTCAAACTTATATTCTCACCTATATCCGTATTGGATAACTGAATAAGAATTTCATCCAATACATCACTTCCCTGTTCCTCAAATCCACCAATCTTATGCGGACTGAGTACAAGATTAGAAGCACATATAGCGTTTAAAACCGTAATATCAAGCTGCAAACCGCAGTCAATAATACAGTAATCATATTCATTTTCAATCTCAGACAATGCCTTTTTTAGAACATCAATCTGACTATGTTCCTTTTCCACCTGCAAGCGTCCGTTCACAACCTGCAAACCTGGGGACGATGGAACAATATCCACACCGTAGTCCGTAGTTACAATGTGGCTTTTAATCTCAGGTGTGTCGCCTTTTAACGCATATGACATAATATCCGCAATACCATCATCTGATGTTTCAACATCGTATGTCATAGTAGCATTTGCCTGACAATCCGCATCAATCAAAAGCACTCTTTTTTCTTTTTCAGCCTGTAATAAATAAGCAAGGGTTGTTGTGGTAGTGGTCTTGCCAATACCACCCTTCAACCCGGCAATACAAATTGTCTTCATAATGTTGTTCCTCCTGATATTCATTTTTTATGTTGTTCAATCGTGTGGTACGGTACCGATGTTTTCACATCGGCACTTCCACACTTGCTGCATTTTTCATTTTTCCGTCTGGTACTGTAAACCTCTTTACCACACTTATTGCACTTCACAATAAAGAACGGATCACTTGAATAATATTGACCTATCCTATTAAGCAAGAATTATAATCTTTCCTTTTTCTATCAAATCAGACAATTCATTGCTTAACTTTTCCTGAGCCGCACCGCCTGCAAGCTCGTCCAGCTTTAACCTAGCCATACTTTTTTGCCTCCTTTATCTTGATTTTTGCTGTCCTCAAATTCTTTAGGGCGGGCAATCCCGCCCCAAAAACAATTTTGGAAGAACAACAGCCCGTCATGCCGATAGCACAGCAAATTTATTAATTTTGCGAAACCGCTTCATCCTCTGTATGTACCCTTGTATATCCAAGCTGTCCCATGTAGCTGTCAGCAAATCTTGTAAAGCACTGATTTCTTATATGCTGCTTCTGCTCCTCAGACAAATCATTAAAGTTTACATAACCGCCGTCTTTAGTCGGCACGAGGATTTTATGCGTTATCTTCTTTTTTGCCATAATTCTCTCCTTTTCTGCTTTTGTTTTATATTATGCTTAGGTCTTGACCACTGTTCTTTAATCTAATTTTAAGAGCCTAAATCCGAAAAAACATATCATGAATAACTGTTTTTGCAGATTTTTTTATCATGAATGATAATTTCTTCCTAACTCCCTTGTCGGAATCCGACAAGCCGTCTTGATTTTCACATCACATCCCCCTATACTTTTAATACAGGCTATTGCCGTAGCCAAGTATCAAAGAAAGGAGAACTTTATGTGCTTAGTCCATTACCAAATAACTTTTAAATCAACTTCCCTAAAAGAAAGACTTAGAGTTATTAAAGAAATTGATGATATGTCGGCTATCGGATTTGAAATGTTGCCAAACCAACAATCATCCGATTTCTTTTTTTACTCTGAAGATGATTTAAACTTTATTAATATTCCGGATGGTTGCATCGTGAAAAAGATTCCATAATCTTCTCAAAATGCACATACACATTCGTGGCTTCCGCATCGTATTCCAGTACCATGCGGAAGTTTTTATTTAACTTCATAGTCAAATAAAAAAATCTAAATAATGTTGATGCAAAAGCTGCCATTATTTCAAACGGTTCTTTCTTTACAAACATTCTTCCAAGCTGCTTGACTCTTTTAACTTCCTCATGCCCTTCCGCATAACACTTATCACTGCTACTATCATTTTTTAAAGACTTAGTTTTTATTACTTTTTCATCTTCCATTGATTTTAAAAGTGATATAGCCTCATCGAATTTTTCATCAATAAGATACTCAGTAACAAGCTTATCAACAGAATGTTCACGATTAAGTTCATCCTGATAAAAATATGTCTCTGTAATTTCTTCATCTGGACATTCTTCCATCAGATTTCTAACCTTGTCATCATCAAGTGTATAAAGAAGTTCTTTCGCTTCCTCAAACTTTCCGTCGATAATCATCTTCTCAGCCAACTTCTCAACCGCAGTTCTGCGGTCAAGTTCTTTTTGCAACTCCGTTATCTCTTTTACCTTTTTACCCATCATTCTCACCTCCCTCCTTGATTTTCACATCACATCCCCCTATACTTTTAATACAGGCTATTGCCGTAGCCAAGTACCAAAGAAATGAGAATTTTATATGTTTGATAACTTTTCGCCACCAAATGTTGTCACCAAAGCAAAAATTGGTGATTTTACTCTACATTGTGTTGCTTATAGAAAACTCACAAAATCTGAACTTAAACACTGTGCTTATAAATGGCTTAAACAAAATCATCGTCGTTCTTTTCCTAAAACGGGTTCAGGCAAAATCATTACAATTTACGGACATGATATTGAATAATCGAAGCCAAAATAAGTGCATTTGTTTTATCCAATTTTAAAACTGCCCCTTCAATATCAGGCATAATTGTTATTGTCTGACTGTCATTATTAGGAATAAGAAAATAATCTGAGGTTTCCAGCGGTGCAGGTTCTTCTTGCACCGCTTTTTCTATAGCTTTCACTTCATCATTGCTAATAACATCAGCATAATCTTCAGTTTTTTTCACACCAATATATCTTCTTGTAGTTTCAACATTTTTATGTGAAAAAATTTCCTGCTGCTCACCTGCTTCCATCAGCTTTTCAACCTTATCATCATCCAATGTGTCAAGAAGCTCTTTCGCTTCCTCAAACTTTCCATCAATAATCATCTTCTCGGCAAGTTTCTCAACGGCAGTTCTGCGGTCAAGTTCTGCCTGTAAAGCTTTTATGTTTTCTACTTTTTTATCCATCATTCTCACCTCCTTGTCGAAATCCGACATTTTATATTTAATTTCTGCTATCTCATTTCAAAAAATATGAAACTGATACATCAAAATATTTAGCAATTTTTTGTAATTTTTCTATTTTTGGTTTACTTTTTCCTTTTTTCCAATCTGAAAAGGTAGAATTTGGGATGCCCGTAGCCTTTGAAACCGCATAAGCTGTTACACCATTATTCCTAACCAATTCTTCAAATCTTTTATAAGAAAACAATTAAAATCACCACCTTTTAGGAAATCTTAAGTAAAATTATTGCAAATGTTTAGGAAATCCTATACAATGGAATTACCACAAA
>OGPP01000567.1_pt1 | contig 37031 bp, 24 predicted proteins | sample 1553021 | NCBI WGS metagenome assembly OGPP01 (sample SAMEA2580217, study PRJEB22360) | human gut metagenome | biome: human gut; feature: human-associated habitat; material: faeces | place: Denmark | collected 2008/2010
ATCCGAGTCCGGGGCGGGCAGCCCTTTCTGCGTGGATTTTAGAACAACTATTTCATTAACTTTCAAGTTAATATAAGAAGGGTGAGCTTTACAGCTCACCCTTCTTATATTTTGCAACGATATTCTGAATTCTCTCATTCGGATTCAGCAGATCGCTGATGGAAGAATCGTGGTTCAAAGTATCAATGATGTAAGCGATGTACTTACTCATATCGCAGTTGATGTACCATTCTCTCTGGAGCAGTTCCGGAGTCTGGTAGATCAGGTTGGTGGTCAGTACCTTATCGATGATGCCGTTTTCATAAGCCTTGTCGAACTTGTCCAGACCGTTGGTGAAGAGACCAAAGGTGGAGAAGACGAAGATCTTATTTGCCTTGCGCTCCTTCAGAGCAGCGGCTACTTCCAGCATGCTTTCGCCAGAGGAGATCATATCATCAATGATGATCATATCCTTGCCCTCTACGCTGGTGCCCAGGAACTCATGAGCTACGATAGGGTTACGACCGTTGACAATGCGGGTGTAATCTCTTCTCTTATAGAACATACCCATATCCAGACCTAAAACGTTGGCCACATAAATAGCACGTCCCATACCGCCTTCGTCCGGGCTGATGACCATCATGTGGTTGGAATCTAACTGCAGATCCTTCACATTGCGGAGCAGACCTTTGATAAATTGGTATGCAGGCTGTATAGTTTCGAAACCGTGCAGAGGAATTGCATTCTGTACACGAGGATCGTGAGCATCGAAAGTGATGATGTTGTCTACACCCATGCTTACCAGCTCCTGCAGTGCCAGTGCACAGTCCAGAGACTCACGGGAAGATCTCTTGTGCTGACGGCTCTCGTACAGGAAAGGCATGATGACTGTGATACGACGGGCCTTACCACCGACAGCTGCGATGATACGCTTCAGATCCTGATAGTGATCATCGGGAGACATATGATTCTCATTACCGCACAGGGAATAAGTCATGGAGTAGTTCAGTACATCTACTAACAGGTAGAGATCGGTACCGCGGACGGATTGTAAGATCTGACCTTTTGCTTCGCCGGAACCGAAACGGGGCACCTTTGCATTCAGCAGATAGGAATCTCTCTGATAACCTGCAAATGCCAGAGATTCTTTATGCTCGCTTTCTCTCTCAGCTCTCCATTTTACAAGATACTGGTCTACCTTTTCTCCTAAGGGCTTACAGCCGGGCAGGGAAATAATGCCCAGAGAGCCGACGGGGATAGTCTCCAGATTTCTTTTTTCTTCACGATTCGCCATTGGGGTAATCCTCACTTTCTGATTCTGTATACTGTTCGGTTACAATAAAATGATTAATTGTCAGATGCATTCTGCATACGCTTTTTGCACATACGGATATCGGGACCGGTGAGCTTACACAGATCGTAATGACTGGTAATGCGGGAAAATACCCGGTCGGAATATCGGTCGCGCAATTCCTCCAGACTTAAGTTCGTGGAGATGATGGTAGCTTTTTGGCGCAGATGTCTCTCGTTCAGACAGGAGAACAGCTGGGATGCCACAAAAGTATTGGTCATCTCCGTACCGAGGTCGTCAATGATCAGCAGATCACAGTTGTAGATATCCTCGTAGAATCCGGAGAGGGCTTCCTTTGCCCTGGCGTCAAAAGTATAACGCGCAAGGGTATCAAATAACCCGGAAGCACTGAAATAGATCACGGAATGCCCGCTCTGAAGCAATTCACTGGCGATGCATCCCGACAAAAAGCTTTTGCCAGTACCTACTGTACCATAAAAGAATAAATTGTGGTAGTCTTGTTTGAAGTTTTGTACAAAATTGTGACAGACATCGACGCATTTTCGGAAATGCGCCAGATCTTCTCCCTGATAGTATTCGTAAGACAGGTTGGAAAAATTCTCGGAAGCGATCATATCCCGGATATGAGACTGTTCATAGAGAATATCCAGTTCCTGCTGATGAAAACAATGACATTTTTTGCGAAGACCATTGTCACCTTCGATATAACCGGTATCCTTACAGTCCGGGCAGGTGTAGACCGGTTCTAAATAATCGACGGGATAACCGGCCGAGACGAGCAATTCTTTTTTTCGACGGGAAATGTCCTTCAGAGAAAGGCGCAGCCTGGTAAGCGCCTCATCATCGCCGTTTAATAAAAGCTTTGCCTGGGCTACGGAGAGTTCACCAATAGATTCGTCCAGCCTGCCGTATTCCGGAAGCTTTGTATAGACCTCCCGGCGGCGCTGTTCCGTCAGATGACGATTGCGGTCCCTGGTCTGTTCATAGTCTTTCATAATGGAATTGTATTGTGCGTTAGTCAGTGACACGACATGCTCCCCTTTACCTGCAAAAATTTCGGTTAATTACTTAAGATCTCTTTTTCCAGAGCGGCAAAGTCATAACTGTTCTGGGCAAATTGTGTGAAACGGTTAGAGGATGCGGCAGGAGCAGGCTTTGTGGCCTTTTTCTTCTGGTAAGTGGCATCCGCCTGTTGGATATCCGCCTTGTGATGGATTCCTGCGTTTTTCCAGCTGCTTAAGATACCTTCGGCATACTCGAAACGATGCCTGTCCGTAGCAAGAGAACTGCGCTCGCAGGCTTCCAATATAATATCGGTACTGAAGCCGTACTCTCTGGTCCAGCGATTGATGAATTCCAGTTCCTTTGCTGTGGGAGCAGTACTGCGTCCTAAGCTGTTCATGATGGAATAGACACTTTTATCGTAACGGGTAGAGAATTTTTGCGCCTGCTTCGGCGTGGTGATGCCTTCCTCTGCCCAGTTGACAGCAACTTTTTCTATGTATTTGAAATCTTTCTTCCCACGTTCTACACAGTACTGCAGCAGATAATCGATCAGATCATCCGAAAAATGCAGCACGTCTGTGAAGAACAGAATCGTTTTGATCTCGGAGGGAGCCAGAGGCTTACCGATATATGCTTCTGCGATGAACAAAAGTTGGGAAGTCTCTTCTCTCTCTTTAAATTCCCGCAACTGATCCAGGGAATAGGCTGGCTTGTTATAGACAGGAGTTGTCTCCTGTGGTGCAGGCTGCACGGGCTGTGCGACAGCAGCACTGATTATGGAGTTCCCTGCTGTATTCTGTGTCTGTACGGGACCGGAAGTTAACAATACATTGTGCTGGGAGGCAGGAGTGGCCTGGGCACTCAGATCACGGAGATGGATACCTACCAGAGCCTTATTCTCATCGAAATCCAGATCCAGAATCTGCTGCTTCTCCCAATACTTCAATGCACGGATCACATCCTTTTCCGTGTGGTTGAACTTGTCCGCAATTCCGGACACACTGATAGCCTGATCCGCATTCAGCATGCGCAGCAGATAGAAATAAACCTTCAGCTGTGCGTCGTTGGCATCCTTCATATATTCATCAATAAACAGATTAGACACTACCGTCGAATCTGCATAATTATCCTTATAGAGCGCTATTCGTGCCATAACACACAATACCTTCTTTCACAAATTTCACAAATCGTTCCTTTTTCAAAGTAAGACCAAGTATAGCATAAGACCTGTGAAAAAGAAATAGTCAATTTGCCGGAAAACCTTGTAAACACTGGGCTTGCGGACACACAAAGCAAAATGTGGAAACGGTGGATATTGTGGATACATACAGACGGTGTATCGGAAAAACCTTATATATCGGCAAATATGCGTCAAAATTCGACACAGAATTATCCACAGAGAAACAATAAAATATCCACAGGGAAAGAAGGGATAATCCCCAATCCTCTCTGTGGATAATGTGGATAACTATTTGCCAAGCAGGTTTTCACCGATTTTTACTACATCTCCGGCACCCATAGTTATCAACAGGTCACCGTTTATGCAGTTTTCTAATAAAAAGTTTTCAATTTCATCAAAAGAAGGAAAATAGTAGCATTCATGACCCAGTGCCCGGATCTCTGTCTGCAGGGTCTCGGAACTGATTCCCAGGGTGTCGGTCTCGCGGGCAGCATAGATATCTGCCAGGACGACCTTGTCTGCCAGACTTAAGGCTTTTGCGAAATCTTTCATAAATGCTTTGGTCCTGGTGTAGGTATGAGGCTGGAAGACGCACCAGAGGGTCTTGTGAGGGTAATTGGCTGCGGCATGCAGGGTGGCTGCAATCTCTGTGGGATGATGCGCGTAGTCATCGATAATGGTGACACCACCGATGGTTCCCTTGTATTCAAATCTGCGGTCTGTGCCCGTGAAGCCGTGAAGTGCGGAAGCGGTAATTCCACGGTCGATCGACAACAGATCGGCTAACGCAATAGAAGCTACCGCATTGTAGACATTGTGCTCTCCGGGAACCTGCAGGGAAAAACTGCCGGATTCCTCTCCATGACAATGAAGTGTAAAGGAAGGATGCCCCAACTCATCATAAGTAATATCCGAAGGATAATAGTCTGCGGCGGAACCGTCACTGTTGACTGCTTCCTTATTAAAAGTAATCACACGGCAGTCAAGATCCCCTGTGAGCTCCTGCAGTTTGTCAATGGCACCGTTGATGATCAGGCAGCCGTCTGCGGGCAGGAGCTTTGCAAACTTATGGAAAGAATTTCGGATATCGTTAATATCCTTGAAAAAGTCCAGATGATCCTCCTCAATATTTAAGATCATACCAATTTTTGGGAAAAAACTTAAAAAACTGTTGGTATATTCGCAGGCTTCTGTAACGAACAGGTCGGTACTGCCTACGCGGATATTGCCGCCGATACTTTTTAACATTCCACCAATGGACAGAGTGGGATCTGTGCCGGCATGCAGCAGGATCTCACTGACCATGGATGTCGTGGTGGTCTTGCCATGGGTACCGCTGATAGCGATAGGGGTTTTGTAATTCTGCATGATCTCACCTAAGAGCTGGGCTCTGGTCAGATACGGGATGCCTTTTTCCATCGTGGCGATATATTCGGGATTATCCTTATGGATCGCACTGGTAAATACAACACAGTCGATATCATCGGTAATATTCCCGGCACGTTGTCCATAAAATACATTGATCCCCTTCCTCTCCAGTGTTTCGGTAAGGGGGCTCTTGGAACGATCGGAGCCGGATACACGGAAACCGGCATCCTTAAGGATCTCTGCGAGACCGCTCATGCTGATACCACCGATACCTACAAAATAAATGGATGAGGGGTGATTAAAGTCTATCTGATACATATTGACACTTCCTTAATATAGTGTAGTTGCATTGCTTATTAACATTATATACATAGGAGCGGAAAAAAACAATCCATAGGTACGATTTTGAAAAAATGTGTAAGTTCACAATTTTTTGAAATCTAATTTTCAATGTACTGGTAGAAATTTACAAAAAGAACGCGAAAGAGAAGATAATTATGTAAAAAATGAATATAAAAATCGTAAAAAGGCAAAAAAATCCAGTAATAAATATTCACTTTCCCCTGTCAATGTGTTATAATCGAATTATCACATCCGAAGGAAAGAGCGAACGCTTTTTCGAGACAGATGGATACATCGGATAATAGCCGCGAGCGACTATTTATTACAACAGGTGGAAGGCTAGATAGAGGTGAGGATATGATTAAGAAAGAAATGATAGCCATGCTATTGGCTGGAGGACAGGGAAGCCGTCTTGGTGTTCTGACATCCAAGGTCGCAAAACCTGCCGTTGCATTCGGAGGCAAGTACCGCATTATCGATTTTCCCCTTTCTAATTGTATTAATTCGGGAGTGGATACGGTAGGCGTACTGACACAGTACCAGCCCCTCAGACTGAATACCCATATCGGAATCGGTATTCCCTGGGATCTGGATCGTAATATCGGAGGAGTTACCGTACTTCCTCCATATGAAAAGAGTACCAACAGCGAATGGTATACCGGTACTGCGAATGCGATCTATCAGAATCTGGAGTATATGGAGAGCTACAATCCGGAGTATGTGCTGATCCTTTCCGGAGATCATATTTACAAAATGGATTATGAAGTCATGCTGGACTTCCATAAGGCCAACAACGCGGAAGTTACCATTGCGGTAATGCCGGTTCCCATGGAGGAGGCAAGCCGTTTCGGTATCATGATCGCAGATGAGAATCATCGGATCACCGAGTTTGAGGAGAAGCCGGAACATCCCAGAAGCAATCTTGCAAGTATGGGTATTTACATATTTAACTGGAAGACATTGAAAGAGGCTCTGATCGCTATGGCAGACCAGCCGGCACTGGACTTCGGTAAGCATGTCATTCCTTACTGCCACGAGAAGGGATCTCCGCTGTATGCGTATGAGTTCACCGGATACTGGAAGGACGTAGGCACCTTAAGCTCCTATTGGGAAGCTAACATGGAGCTGATTGACATTGTGCCCGAGTTCAACTTGTATGAGGAGTACTGGAAGATCTATACCAAGAGCGAGATCCAGCCCCCCGATTACATTGCTGCGGACAGTGTGGTAGAGAGAAGTATCATCGGTGAAGGCTCCGATGTCTATGGAGAAGTATATAATTCCGTCATTGGCTGTGGCGTAACGATCGGTAAGGGAACCGTGATCCGCGATTCCATTATCATGAATCAGACACAGATCGGTGAAGACTGTGAGATCAATAGAGCAATTATTGCAGAAAATGTTGTGGTAGGTAATCAGGTAAAATTAGGTGTCGGTGAAGAAGCAGAGAACGATACCGCACCTCATATTTATAACCACGGACTTGTAACCATCGGTGAGAAGAGCGTGATTCCTGACGGTATCAGCGTAGGCAAAAACTCAGTGATATCCGGAGTGACAGCTGCTGCAGATTATGAGGATTCCCAGCTCGCAAGCGGCAAAACATTAATTAAGGCAGGTGAATAGCAGTGAGAGCGATTGGAATTATTTTAGCAGGCGGTAACAATCACAGGATGCGGGAACTTTCCCAGAAGAGAGCAATTTGTGCGATGCCTATTGCCGGAAGCTACCGCAGCATTGACTTTACACTGAGTAATATGACCAACTCTCATATTCAGAAGGTGGCAGTATTTACCCAGTACAATGCGAGAAGTCTGAACGAACATCTGAATTCCTCCAAGTGGTGGGATTTCGGACGTAAGCAGGGAGGTTTATATGTATTTACTCCCGCTGTGACAGCAGAGAACAGCAACTGGTACAGAGGAACTGCAGACGCTATTTATCAGAATCTGAGCTTCCTGAAGAACAGCCATGAGCCTTATGTAGTCATCGCTTCCGGTGACTGTGTATACAAGATGGATTACAATAAGGTACTGGAATATCACATTGAGAAAAAGGCAGATATTACCGTAGTCTGTCGTGAGATGGAAGCCGGTACGAACGTAGAACGTTTCGGTACGATCCGTATGAACGAGGAGAGCCGTATCGAGGAGTTCGAGGAGAAGCCTTTACAGGCTAAGACCAACACTATCTCCTGCGGTATCTATGTGGTTCGACGCAGACTGCTGATTGAGATGATTGAGAAGTGTGCTGAGGAAGACCGTTATGATTTTGTTAGAGATATTCTGATCCGCTATAAGGATCTGAAGAGAATCTACGGATATAAGATCAAGGATTACTGGAGAAATATCGCATCGGTAGACGATTATTACAGTACCAACATGGATTTCCTGAAAGCAGATGTGAGAAATTACTTCTTCAAACAGTATCCGGATGTATATTCCAAGGTAGACGATCTGCCCCCCGCAAAATACAATCCCGGTTCCCAGGTGCGCAACAGCCTGGTATCCAGCGGATGTATTATTAACGGTGTGGTAGAGAATTCCGTCATCTTCAAGAAGAGTTATATCGGTAATAATTGTGTGATCAAGAATTCCATTATCCTCAACGACGTATATATTGGAGATAACACGCATATTGAAAACTGTATTGTAGAGAGTCGTGACACGATCCGTGCAAACTCGTACTTTGTGGGAGAAGGCGAAGTCAAGATCGTAGTGGAACGCAATGAAAGGTATGTCATTTAAGTGATCCGAATATCTGTAGCATTTTGAGAGCCCGCAGGGCGGAAAAATGTGTAAGGATCATGATAACAACACCAAGGGGGTTAGCAAATGCAGATTACAGATGTACGTGTTCGGAAGATTACCAAGGAAGGCAAGATGAAAGCCGTCGTATCCATTACGCTGGATGATGAATTCGTTGTACATGATATCAAGGTGATCGAAGGGGAAAAGGGATTGTTCATTGCAATGCCGAGCAAGAAGGCAACGGATGGAGAATACAGGGATATCGCACATCCCATCAATTCTTCCACCAGAGAAAATTTGCAGAGAGTGATCCTGAAGAGTTACGAGAAGGCTTTGGATGAGCCGGAAGAAGTCATCTGAACAGAATAATAACAAAAAAGCTGTTGTCTCAAGAGAAATCTGAGACAGCAGCTTTTTGTTTGTTAAAATCAGGATCTCTGATAAGCGCACAATCCATTTTCGAATTGCAGTCTGTCGATTAACTCCAGAGAACCGCCGACTCTTCGATACAATTCAATGGTTCCGACAGCAGTGCCGCCCTCCCACAGAGGAGAGGGAGAGACTTTCCCATCCGGATTTTCATAGAGCAGGGGCATCATCTGTTCCTTACTGCAGCTTCCGGAGATTCGGATGACGGAAGTTAGGTTCTGAGCTTTGAAGTGCCAGATGAAGCGTTTGTTGGTCTCTTTGACTTTCCACTTGCAACGGGGCAGCGTAAGCGGTTTGCCGAAGTGATATTCGAAATCTTCTCCGGTATAAGTCAGCTGCATCAGAATTCTCCGCCGCATGGGGAAAAATAAAAATTTCGGACAACAACCGTCGATAGCGAGAGCGGAATGCTTCAGCTCACGACCGTTTCGTTCGCTGATCAGATGACCGGAAGCAAACTGCAGCCATGGCTGATTGTAGCTGCGTCCCCAATGCTTGTCCGCATAGCCGTAGGAAGTCTCCGGAGTAATATCATAGGTGACACCGTTTAAAATAACAGTTCCGCGGAAAAAGGTCCGGATTCCCTCACCGTGCCAGTAGCTTTCCAGTGCATGGATCGCCGTGAAAAAGGCATTGGCAATATATCCGGTATGGCAGGCTACCGCCTTGTGCATTTCCAGATTCCACACGAAACTGCCGGCATCGGTCATCAGAGAGCGATGCCTTGCGGTATCCTCGGAGATCTCGATGGCACCACTGATGCGATTTTCACTTAAGACGCAGTCCTCAATCTGCATATAAAAAGGATCCTGCGCTACCTGCAGAGCAGTCATGGGATAGTAGGACTGCAATTGCAGTCCACCGTCACCGTCCTTCGGGAAAACGCCTGCTTTCATGCAGAGATAGGAGGGCTTCATGCCGTGCCGTCTGTAATAAGGATGTTGTCCTAAAATCGGTTGTGCAGCGCCAAGTGCCGGATTTAAAATACTGTATTCCACAAAAAAAGTGCGGGTCTCCTGTGTCGTAGGACAAACGCCCTGGAAAGAATGCCACCAGCGCATATAACCACGTTTTGCATCAGAACCCCGCAACATATATGCATTTCTCTTCAGATCAGATATGTTCATCGATGAAAGACTCCCCCGCTTTAGTACCCCTCAAACAACATTTCGTAGATAATATCTATATTATAATACTATATGTTGTGAATGACAAGGGTGTCGGAAGAATCTTAAGAAAGTTTTAGAGATTTTCTTTGATCCGGATATCCACCGCGGTATAATTGTATTCTTTCTCCGGAGTCTCTCCGGTGGTCAGATAGGCGAACAGCAGGGAAAGGGGTTTGCTGCCCTGGATCTTTGGCTGTTGGCAGATAGTAGCGGCAATCGTGTCATTTTCCAACATCTGTCTCGTGGTAGGAACCAGATCGAAAGCAATGATCCGGACGGAATCTTTTCTCTCCAGGGCTTCCACACTGCGGCAACCGCCGTAGACACCGCCGGCAGCAAAAAACAGCGCATTGATCTCGGGGTGTTCTGACAACAGTGCGGTGGTCTTCTCGTAGCTTTCTACTTCGTCATCGTGGATCTCCACCGTGTCTACCACGTGGATCCGGTTGCGGTAAGGGGCTAAGGTTTTAAGAAATCCGGCAATACGCTCCGTATGACAGAGAATCTTGGAGGAACCGGTGACGATACCAATGTTTACCATACCGGAAGTCATCAGCTGTAAAAGTCCGGCGGCAGTGGCACCACTGCGGGTATAATTGCTGCCCACATAAGCGAGGCGTCTGGAATTTTCAATGTCTGTATTCAGCGTGACTACGGGGATGCCTTGTTCATATAACGCATTGATACGGTTGCGGATCCGGTCGTCATTATAAGGAGTCATGGCGATGCCGTTTATCTCTTCCGCCAGTAACTCGTCGATTGTCTGCAACTGCGCCTCCACACCGAAGGAGATCTGTTTTGTAATTACAGTGCAGTTGTAATTTGCCAGCTCTTCCGCTTTTTCATCGATTCCTGCCAATACATCCTGGAAAAAGGGATTCCCGGTGGAAAACAGAATGACGCCTAACTTCAATCTCTTTTTCTGGGCAGCCAGGACCAGACCGGCACGATTGGGTTTATAGTCCAGTTCTTTTGCTATTTTTCTGATCTTCTCAGCAGTCTCCGGATTTACTGCGCCACGGTCGTTTAAGACACGGTCCACGGTGCCGCGGGACACTCCGGCAAGAGCTGCAATTTCTTTGATTGTAGCCATAAAAATCCCCCTGTATTTTGTTATAAAAGTATCACAATCTCCACATAAAGTCAATGAATGATACGCGTTTGTCCGAGCACGGTTTGGATGGACGGACATCGGGAGCATACAGCTTCACTTTTTTGAGAAAATCATAGGAAACATAAAACTTCTACTTGAAAATATTTCTCACAGCAGTTATGATTAAAATGTAACGTGCACGAGCACATAGAGGCGGAGGAACAGAAGTAAACCGTAAACATAAATAAAATGAAACTTATGGGACAGAAAATGCAGTACAGATAAAATGGGAGGAAGAGCATGTTATATATTGGAATTGACCTTGGTACGTCAGCGGTAAAGCTGCTGTTAATGGATAGTCAGGGGAATATTTGTAATATTGTATCCCGGGAATACCCCTTGTATTTCCCGCATCCCGGCTGGTCGGAACAGAATCCTAAGGACTGGTATGAACAGACCATGGAGGGCATCCGGGAGCTTTTAAAAGACGCAGACAAGAATCAGGTGGCAGGCATCAGCTTTGGCGGACAGATGCACGGACTGGTCCTCCTGGATGAGCAGGATCAGGTGATCCGCCCGGCGATTCTATGGAATGACGGCAGAACCACCGAGGAATGTGACTACCTGAACAACGTGATCGGCAAGGAGAAGCTGTCGGAGTATACCGCAAATATCTCCTTTACCGGTTTTACCGCACCGAAGATCCTCTGGGTGAAAAAGAATGAGCCGGAGAATTTTGCAAGGATCAAAAAGATCATGCTTCCGAAGGATTACATTGCGTATCGTCTGACCGGAGTACATTGTACGGATGTATCGGATGCTTCCGGTATGCTCCTGTTCGATGTGAAGAATCGTTGCTGGTCGAAGGAGATGTGTGAGATCTGCGGTGTGAGCGAAGATCAGCTGGCGACCTGTTATGAAAGCTATGAAAAGGTGGGCTGCGTATTGCCTGAGGTGGCAGATGAACTGGGACTTCCGCACAAGGTAGTGGTAGCGGCGGGAGCCGGAGACAATGCGGCAGCGGCTGTGGGAACCGGAACGGTTGGGGATAATATGTGTAATATTTCTCTGGGAACCAGTGGAACGATTTTTATCTCTTCCAATCATTTCGGTGTGGATCAGAACAATGCCCTGCATTCTTTTGCTCATGCAGACGGACATTACCATCTCATGGGTTGCATGTTAAGTGCTGCATCCTGCAATAAGTGGTGGATGGATGAGATCATCGGAACGAAGGATTACGCCGCGGAGCAGGCACAGATCAGTAAGCTTGGCGAGAATCATGTCTATTTCCTGCCGTATCTGATGGGTGAGCGTTCTCCACATAACGATCCCAATGCCAGAGGTACCTTTATCGGCATGACCATGGACACCTCAAGAGCCGATATGACCCAGGCAGTATTGGAAGGTGTAGCATTTGCCTTGAGAGATTCTCTGGAGGTGGCAAAATCTCTGGGGATCCATCTGGAACGGACCAAGATCTGCGGCGGAGGAGCGAAGAGCCCGCTGTGGAAGAAAATGATCGCCAACATTCTGAATCTGAAGGTGGATGTGATTGAGAGTGAAGAGGGCCCGGCCATGGGTGGTGCCATGCTGGCAGCGGTAGCCTGTGGCGAATATGCAAGTGTGGAAGAGATTGCGGAGAAGTTTGTGAAAGTCACCGGAACGGTAGAACCGGATCCGGAGCTGGTAGCGAAGTATGAAGATTGTTATCAGAAATTCCGCCAGATCTATCCGGCATGCAAGCCGCTGTTTGAGATTATTAAATAATATCGTAGAAAAATCAAACAACGACATAACAAAATGAACCTCGCTATTTTCAGATTGTGCTATAATAGAGAAAGGCTGGTAGAGTAGAATGAAAATTTTGTCAGTAAAGGATCCTGCGTTTCGAAAATACGGCAGAGTGATCACCAACGTGAATTTCACAGAACTGGTGGAGGAGATGAAGAAGACTCCGATTCCCGAGGGAGTGGTATATGAGCCCGGGATCAACGCACTGGAAGCACTACCTGTGAAAAAAGAACTGGAGACGGTCACCTACGGAGAGACGCCCATACAGATCGGCTATTGTAATGGTCATAATTCCAAATTAAATGCTGTGGAATATCACAGAAGTTCTGAGATCAATGTGGCAGCTACGGATGCCATTCTGCTCCTCGGACAGTTGGCAGATGTGGCAGAGGATTTTACCTATGATACTTCTAAGATGGAAGCATTTTTAGTACCGGCGGGTACCGGTGTGGAAGTCTTCGCTACTTCTCTGCATTATGCACCCTGCGGTGTGGACGGTCAGGGATTTCAGGTGGCAATTGTATTGCCCCAGGGCACTAATTATCCGCTTCAGGGAACCCATCAGAAAGTGGATCATGGCTGTGCACCCAGTGAGGATGCACTGCTTGCCGCTACGAATAAGTGGCTGATCGGTCATGCAGAGGGCGGACTTCCCGAGGGAAGCTTTATCGGACTGATTGGAGAGAATTTGGATGTCAGCAAATAATGTTGGCAGAATAAAAAGATTTGAACGCCGGAAGCTTCCTGCGTGGATGCAGGACGGCGGTAAAATAAATGGTATAGAGAAAAAGAAAACGAAAACAGGAGGATTACAAAATGAGTAATTTACCCGAAGTAAAAATTGGTGTTGTGGCTGTCAGCCGTGACTGTTTCCCCGAGAGCCTTTCCGTGAACAGAAGAAAAGCTCTGATGAAGGCTTATACTGAGAAGTACGGCACCGACAGTGTCTATGAGTGTCCCGTATGTATCGTGGAGAGCGAGATCCATATGGTACAGGCTCTGGAGGATATCAGGAAGGCAGGCTGTAACGCACTGTGCGTATATCTGGGCAATTTCGGCCCCGAGATCTCCGAGACCTTATTGGCAAAGCATTTTGACGGTCCTGCCATGTTCATTGCGGCAGCAGAAGAGACCCAGAACGATCTGGTAGGAGGCAGAGGCGATGCTTACTGCGGTATGCTGAATGCCAGTTACAACTTAAAGCTTCGTAATATCAAGGCTTACATTCCTGAGAATCCTGTGGGAACCGCAGCAGAGTGCGCAGACATGCTCCATGAGTTCATTCCCATTGCAAGAGCTATCGTGGGCTTAAGCGACCTGAAGATCATTTCCTTCGGTCCCAGACCTTTGAACTTCTTAGCTTGTAACGCACCAATCAAGCAGCTGTACAATCTGGGCGTGGAGATCGAGGAGAATTCCGAGCTGGATCTGTTCGAAGCTTTCAGGAAGCATGACGGAGATGAGAGAATTCCGGCTAAGGTAAAAGAGATGGAAGCAGAGCTGGGCGCAGGCAACCACAAGCCCGAAGTACTGCCGAAGCTTGCTCAGTATGAACTGACTCTGCTTGACTGGATCGAGGCGCACAAGGGGTATCGTAAGTATGTAGCGATTGCCGGTAAATGCTGGCCTGCATTCCAGACTCAATTTGGTTTTGTACCCTGCTATGTGAACAGCCGCCTTACCGGTATGGGTATTCCTGTATCCTGTGAGGTAGATATCTACGGCTGCTTAAGTGAGTTCATCGGAACCTGTGTCAGCGCCGATGCCGTTACTCTGTTAGACATCAACAACACCGTTCCCGATGACATGTACGAAGAGTCCATCAAGGGAAAATTCAACTATACGCACAAGGATACCTTCATGGGCTTCCATTGCGGCAATACCAACTCTAAGAAGCTGACCTCCTGCAACATGAAGTACCAGATGATCATGGCAAGAACCCTTCCCGAAGAGGTGACCCAGGGTACTCTGGAAGGAGATATTGTTCCCGGAGACATCACCTTCTACCGCTTACAGTCCACCGCGGACAACAAGCTGCGCGCATACATTGCACAGGGAGAAGTCCTTCCCGTAGCTACCAGATCCTTCGGTGGTATCGGTATTTTCGCTATCCCCGAGATGGGACGTTTCTATCGTCACGTACTGATCGAGAAGAACTTCCCTCACCACGGTGCCGTAGCGTTCGGACACTTCGGCAAGGCTCTGTACGAAGTATTCAAGTACATCGGCGTACCCGTAGAGGATCTGAACTTTAACCAACCGAAGGGAATGCTGTATCCGACCGAGAACCCTTTCGCATAAGGAGCCATTACATAAGCAAATAGACGCTGATATATGCAATAAACGCCTCTGCCGGTTTGTTCGGCGGAGGCGTTATATTATGCGGAACGCTCGGCAAAATAGAACAAAATAGTATAGCAAAAAATGATAAAATCTGCGAAAAAGATATTGCATTTTTGAAACGCTGCGTATATACTCTCAACGATAGAAATAAAGAGCTATGAAAGTTACCGGAAAACCTTGATAAATACCGTAGCTACAAAAAATCAGAGAGGATATTACCATGACAAAAAACCTGACAAAAGGCAGCCCCATGAAACTTATCATCAGCTTTGCTGTGCCGTTATTATTCGGATTTTTATTCCAGCAGTTCTATAATCTGGTAGATACCATGATCGTAGGACGGTTTCTTGGTGTGGATGATCTGGCGGCAGTAGGCTCTACCGGTTCCATCAACTTTCTGGTGATCGGTTTCTGCATGGGTGTCTGCAACGGATTTGCTATCCCCGTATCTCATAAATTCGGTGCCGGAGATTATGTAGGTATGCGGAAATATGTGGCGAACTGCGCCTGGCTGGGACTGGCATTTTCTGTGGTTATGACGGTGGTGACGGCAATTCTGTGCCGGGATATTCTGGTATGGATGAAGACCCCTTCTAATATTATTGATGGGGCTTATGATTATATTTTTATTATTTTCATAGGTATCCCTACTGTGTATCTGTATAATATCGTGGCAGGTGTGATCCGCGCTACCGGCGATAGCAAGACTCCTGTGGTATTTTTAGTGCTGTCTTCCATTATTAATATTGTGCTGGATCTGTATTTTATCATATCCCTGCACATGGGCGTGGCAGGGGCAGCCTGGGCTACGGTGATTTCCCAGGGCGTCTCCGGTGTGGCGTGTCTGGTCTATATGGTGAAAAAGTTCGAGATCCTGCGGATCCGCAGGGAAGAATGGAAAGCGGACGGGCATATGATGATGGTGCTGTGCGGCATGGGAGTGCCCATGGGATTACAATATTCCATTACCGCCATTGGCAGCGTGATCTTACAGACTGCAGCCAATACCTTAGGTTCTGCGGCAGTTGCGGCCATGACTGCAGGCGGTAAGATCGGTAACTTCTTAGCCTGTCCTTTTGATGCCATGGGTTCCACCATGGCGACCTATGGTGGACAGAACGTGGGAGCCGGCAAACTGGATCGTCTTGGCAAGGGCCTTAAATCCTGTGTACTGTTGGGGGTAGGATACTCTGTGATCGCATTTTTGATCGCCGTATTTTTCGGCGGCCCGCTGGCACAGCTGTTCGTGGACAGCGGCGAGGCAGAGATCATTGCCAATGTGCGTGCCTTCCTGTTATGGAATACGGCATTCTACATTCCACTTGCACTGGTGAACATTGTCCGTTTCCTGATCCAGGGTATGGGTTTCCCGAAATTCGCCATTTTAGCAGGTGTCTTCGAAATGATCGCCAGATCCCTGGCAGGCTTTGGGCTGGTGCCCATCATCGGCTTCACCGGGGTATGTCTGGGCAGCCCCATTGCCTGGATCATGGCGGATGCATTCCTTATTCCGGCTTATTTCCATGTGAGTAAGGTGCTGCAAAAGAGGATGGCGCCGCAAACGGATGCCCCACAGGTAGTTTGACGATACGTCGGTCGTAAGTTACCAGACCGTTGACCTCTTCCTCTACATCGGAGAGTTGCGTGTATACCGCACCGCTCAATCCTTTTGAGATCAGAGGAAATAATTGTCTGGAAAATAACTGCTTCAAGGCAGCAGCCATCTCCTCCGGAGTGTCATATTTCTGGTATCCGTAGACACGGTCCACGCTGGAATGCCCATCGATATGGCAGGCGTAGCCACCATATTCCGAGATAACGAAAGCCCTTTTTCCATCCAATTTAACCTGTAACGGACGGAAATAATTATGAATACTGCGGAAATCCCCGCCTTTCTGGTCGAACCAGCCGCTGGCATGGTCTACCGGACGGGTGGGGTCTTTTTTTGCCACCATTTTCGCGATACGGGCGGCATCGAACTGCCCCCAGCCCTCGTTGAAAGGCACCCACACGGCGATGGAAGGCACGTTGTACAGATGGTCAATAGTGTCCAGACATTCCTGCTCCCAGCTTTTCCGGCCTTCTTCGGAGCTACGGGAGAACAGTTCGTAATGATTGTCCTTCGTGTGGGCGGACATATGGGGGAACAGTGTTGGCATATAGCATACCCAGGGCATATGATAGGTAGAACCGCCACTGACCATATCCTGCCATACGATCATTCCCAGACGATCGCAGTGGTAATACCATCGCAGGGGTTCGATCTTGATATGCTTCCGGAGCATGTTGAAGCCCAGCCCTTTTGCGAGGCTAATATCATAGACAAAAGCCTCATCGCAGGGAGCAGTCATCAGCCCGTCGGACCAGTAGCCCTGATCCAGGATCCCATGGAGAAAATAAGGCTTGTGATTCAGACAAAACCGCAAAATTCCCTTGGAATCCTTTTCGACTGAGAAACATCGCATGGCAAAATAACCATCCACGGTATCCTCATCGGCGTTCAAGGTAAAAGGATACAGCCAAGGGTGTTCCGGGCTCCAGGACTTGAAATTCACCGGCTCCGGTGCATCCGCGGGAACCGTAGCGGAATAGGTGATACTGGCGGGAAAAGAAAGTACTACCGTGGTATACGTGAGTCCAAAGGGATCCGTTTGCTCGGCAAGTTTTCGCAGCCGCAGCTGCACCGGTGTGTCTTTTGGCGTGTTAGACCCGTCGCAGGAGGGGGCACTTACCTGGAATTCCAGATGTTGAAAAGGCTTCGGAGAACACAGAACGAAGGTTACGGAAGCCTTGTTGTACTCCGGGGTGATCTTATAATTGATCACATAGTTTTCCGGGACCCATTCGTACCAGACACTCTGCCAGATGCCACTCTGGGCGGTGTAGAACATGCCGCCGCGGTTCAGGGTCTGCTTTCCTCTGGTAGCGTAACCGGTGTCGGTCAGATCCCGGACTTTTACATAGAGAGATACCGGATCTGCGTTTACATATGCTGTGATATCTAAAGAAAAAGGAAGGTAGCCGCCGCTGTGAGTGCCAAGCTTCTTTGTGCCGAGGAAGACGGTTGCCTCCTGATCTACCGCGTCAAAATGCAGAATGCAGCGCATATTTTCCTCTTTTTGGGAAAGCTCTTCCGTGGAAAAAGAAAGTTCCCGGTGGTACCACAGGTATTCTTCAGGCTCCAGCCGTCTGTTTACTCTGGAAAGCAGGGATTCCGGAGAAAAAGGAACCCGGATGATACCCTGAGCGGTAAAATGTGCAGGATCCTCCGAAGCCTTACTTCCGTCCGCAGGCACAAAAGCATATTCCCAGAGACCGTTTTGCATATGATAATCTGTCCGCCTCATCTGCGGGCGGGGATATTCCGACAGGATATCGTCATAGGAACCGGAACGTATTATCATTTCGCCCCAGGGAGTATAGAGGGGATGCAGGATGTCTTCCGGGTGTACCTGATTCAGATTCGCAGCAGCATCTTTTAAGTTCATGCGAAAACCTTCTTTCCTAAAATAGATTATTTATAGTATACTACATTTGGAAAGCATAGCACATGAAAAATGATACGATTCTTTGAGAAAAAAGTTTAGATAAGCCATCCAGAGAATTCATACTGAAAATATGAGGTAGTACAGATGAATATATTGACTGTTGACAATATAACCAAAAGTTATGGAGTACGCAAGATTTTTGACGGAGCCTCCTTTTTCCTACAGGAAGGGGAAAAAGCCGGAATCATTGGTATTAATGGAACCGGCAAATCTACTTTGTTAAAAATAATTGCCGGGCTGGAGGAGGCCGATGACGGTACCGTGATCAAGGCAAATCACTGTCTGGTGCGTTACCTGCCCCAGAATCCGGAGTTCGCACCGGAAGAGACCGTACTGGAAGCGGTGCTTCGGGGCAACCGCGTGGAGGAAAACGCCGGAACCATCGAGGCGGATGCCAAAAGCATGCTAACGAAACTGGGCGTTACGGAATTTGACCAGCCTTGCGGGCAGTTGTCCGGTGGACAGCGCAAGCGTCTGGCACTGGTATCGGTACTGTTGTCTCCGGCAGAGATTTTATTATTGGATGAGCCTACCAACCATCTGGACAATTCCATGTCCGACTGGCTGGAGGACCAGCTGCGCCGTAGAAAAGGTGCCATGATCATGGTCACTCACGACCGGTATTTCCTGGACAGCGTCACTGACCGGATCCTGGAGCTGGACAAGGGGAAGATCTATTCTTATGATGCCAACTATTCCGGCTATCTGGAACTGAAAATGCAGCGGGAAGAGATGGCACAGGCGAGCGAGAAAAAGCGTCTGAATATTTTACGCAATGAGCTTGCCTGGGTGCAGCGCGGTGCCAGAGCCCGTTCCACGAAGCAGAAGGCGAGATTACAGCGTTTTGAGGAACTGAAAAATGTGAAAGGTCCTGTGACGGACGGTAAGGTGGAACTGACCTCCGCAGCATCGCGACTTGGCCGGACTACCGTGGAGATCGAGAATGTGTCCAAGAGTTATGGGGATAAGGTTCTGATCCGTGATTTTACCTATCTGTTTGGCAAGGATGACAGAGTGGGATTCATCGGTCCCAACGGCAGTGGTAAGACTACCTTGATGAAAATGATCCTGGGGGAAGTGACACCGGACAGCGGACACATCGAGATCGGACAGACCGTGAAGCTGGGATATTATGCCCAGGAGATCGACGATACCATGATGCATCCGGAGCAGAGAGTCATTGATTATATCCGAGATGTGGCGGAATATATCACCACGGAGGACGGACAGATCACGGCAGCGAGAATGCTGGAGCGGTTCCTGTTTTCCGGAGAAGACCAATACGGGCAGCTGGGAAAATTATCCGGTGGAGAACGGCGCAGACTGCAACTGTGCAAGGTACTGATGGGAGCACCGAATGTTTTGATCCTGGATGAGCCGACTAACGATCTGGACATTGCCACCCTGCAGGTACTGGAGGATTATCTGGATACATTCCCGGGCATCGTTATCGTAGTGTCCCATGACCGGTATTTTCTCGACCGCGTGGTCCGCAGGATCTTCGCACTGGAGGATACCCGCATGGTGCAGTACGAGGGCGGCTACACGGATTATGCCAATAGAAAAGCCGCAGAAGGAACCACGGAGAGCACGGGAGCGGCGGCAACATCCCAGCCGAAGAACGCCGATGAGGAAAATACTTCTAAGAACTGGAAAAGCGGACAGAAACGCAAATTAAAATTCACCTACCAGGAACAGAAGGATTATGAATCCATCGAAGGGGAAATGGCGGCGTTAGAAGAAAAAATCGCGGCACTGGAAGCGGATTTCTCAAAATACGCCAGTGATTTTGTAAAGCTGAATGAATTAACACAGGAAAAAGAGGCTGCGGAACAGCAGCTGGAAGAAAAAATGGAACGCTGGATGTACTTAGAAGACCTGGCGGCGAGAATTGAACGGGGAGAAGAAAACTGACAGTCAGAAAAATCAGGCTGTCAGTCTTCTGCATCGTCGGTAGCTGCTGCCACTGCGGATACCACGGAGGATACCACTGCGATCACTACCGCTAAAAGGATGATTAAAAGCCCACCGGCTAAAAGCATAAACATAAGGCATACTCCCTTTCTTACGAGGTTTGTTCTTATCACATAATAACACATTTTCGCGAGTGCGAAGCACGGAAAAATTGTTACATCTATGTTTCATTATACCATTTCCGGAATAAAAAACAAGAAAAGTTAAAAAATATAATCATTAACTCCAAAATGCACGGGAAAAGGTCGCATGGCAGAGAGGACCGAGATTTACGAAGTGGCGACGGATGAGGGGCTGCAGTTTTGTTTTGCAAGAAACGATGATTCTTGCATAATTGACACCATATATGACACCATGCATAATATAGGAGGAATACAGACTGTCCAAATGGGATAAATTGGTAACACGTATAGAAGGTGGAAAAATGACTAGAGAGCAGGCGCAGATCTTTAGCAGAGCACTCGCAGAGAGAGGGAATCAGTATGAACCAGTACTGCGTATACCTTCTTTCAAAAAATGATGCAATATTTTCAAAGTAATAAATATTGAAAATACATGAATGGGACTGCTGGTTCGTAATAAAACCAACAGTCCTATTTTGGAATCAAAGAATAGGGAAGAATAGATGGAATAAGGGGTTAAATGAACTCTTTTCCCTGACGATATCTACTGTAGAGCAATATTGTAAGCTGCGGATGGCACTAAAATAAAAGGCTAGATGCTTCTTTGCTTTTGTGCTTTTTAATCTTACAGAAATCTTGAATTGAATTACAGACGAGGAACAGGTATAATAGTAGTCAATAAAGGATAATACACAATTATCCTTTGTTGGCTATCAACAGAACATATAAATAGCTAAAACTTCCTATATCAATCAATAAGGTGTATCGAACCTTGAAAATTCAATATAATTTCAGCCAATAAAAAAGGCATAAATCTATTCCGTTTGATATAATGGAGAATTTGCCATGTCCATATACCACAAAATCATTCCGATGAGAAAGCCTTAGTTGACTTCATTCAGAGTTTTTTTAACATCATGTTGGAAAACTTCTCGCCAGATGTAATGGCTGAAAGAAAAAGCTGTTTCGACGATTTCTTTGCTTCGTTACGAACTTAGCAACATTTTTGTAGGGAGAAGTATGTATATGCAGCAACGGACTGGCTCTTTTAAGGAAGGGGGGGCAAAGAACACTTTCTATCGGTTCCTTAATGCCACAAAAACAAACTGGTTTCGTTTTACTTCTCTTCTTGCAGCAGATATCGTAAATAACTATATCAAAGGCCTGACTGATGATAAAAGAAAAAAGTATTCATCATTGATGACAGCTTTTTTAACTGTATCAGCTGCAAGAAAACAGAACTGTGGTCTAAAGTTTTTGACCAAACGGATATGCATTTCAAAAAAGCAGCCCAGATGCATATCTTAAGCTGGAGTGATGATGGATGCTTTAATGGCAAATCTTCAGAAAATCTTAAAGTTCAGCAATGAACAGTTGGATGCATTTACTGCTAATTTTGAATCAAGACTACCGAGATATCTGCGGAAAACGCTTCACCAAGTGGCAGCAGCGGCCTAAATCACTATTTCGTTAGCTGAAATATTGAATTTTCAAGGTGCGAATGCCATTTTAGGTATGGGAAGTCTTAGTAAATAATTATACATAGATGTATTTTTGATAATACCATGTGAGGAAAAATGAAAACACCTAAAAATGCAAACACCTATATTCGAGGATTTTGTAACATTTTGATTAATATTTTATTTATTACTATTCTGATTGCCATTGGACTTTGTATTTATAAACTTATCTATTTCATTTTGAAAACCATTCCCAATATAAGTACACTATATGGAAATTTAATCAGTGCGTCTGTGACTATTATACTTGCGCTGATTTCTTACATTGCTAAAATGAAAAAGTATATACCAATTCTGTTGCACAAATTCAAACAAAGAATTTATCAATTTTTTGCTTGGAGATATAATCCGTTTTCTGCATTTGTAATTACAGATTATAATAAATTTAATTTATTGGAAACGGAAGAACAGGGGAAATTTATTAGTTCAGCGATCCACGTTCTAAAAAGCAATACACAAAATATGATTTTGATTTCCGGTTACTCTGGGAAAGGCAAGACAACTTCGATTATGCTTTTACTTAGTGCAATTGCACGTGATAAAGAACTGTATTGGGTATTTTCGGAATTACAGAATCATATTATATATTTTGATAGTGTGAACGATAAATCCGCTTTGTTGAATTATTTGGGGAATACGGGAAAGCAAAAGTGTAAACTCATCATTGTGGACAATATACAAAAATATACAATTTCATCTATAAATGAAATTATGGGAAGAGTAAATAATTTAGCATTACACAATAAAAATGCTAACAAAAAAGTGCTAATTATATTCCTTTACCAGGAGACTGGTAGGAACAACTCTTTATATGACTATGTTAGAAGCAAATATTTTAAAGATGAGAATAATATATTTAAGTTAAACAAATATGTCAAGCTTGAAGAAAAAAATTCTCAGGAACCTTATTTTTCACAAGCTGAAGAGTTAATGTCTCATATCTATAAAATTGAAGATGCTTTTTATCAACAATATATGAAAAATGTCTTTTTGAATCGGAAAGATGATTCTATTGTCATCTTTTTAAATGATTTGATATTTAATGAGCCCGATAAAATTCCTTCTGATAAGGAAAAGACATTTTTTGTACTGATAATTGCAATTTTTATTGGTCTTTATAACGGATATGTTACCAAAAAGGACTTACATTTTCTTTGGAAGAAAAATTATTCATTTTTTTCTCTGCCACAGGAAAATTTATTGATAAAATATTATGTGCGCAATCGTGTTTTTGTACCGTTTCCATTTGTTCGTTCTGCATATATTTTTAATGAGCAATTAGCAAAAGAATATCGAAAAAGACTAATACATAATAATTATTATCAAGAGAAAAGTTGTATGATAGCAGAAAGCATGTTTCTTTATTGTGAAGAAAGTATGCCTCAAAAATGGTTACTTTTTCTATTATGCTCTTCCGATTACTGTAAAAATTTTTCACAGCAAAAGAGAATACGTTATTTTGAAAACACATTAGCTGCATATCATTTGCAATACATTTTAGATCTTGTAGAAACTGAGATTTCTATTCTTCCAGAAAAAAAGAAAATTTTTCGCCAAGAACTTGGGATAATTTACATATATAATGGAGAATGGACGAAAGCAAAACAGATTCTTTATCCGTACATGAAGAGCCATGATATAAATAAGGATATCTGGCATATTCAATTGAAAATTATCGAAGCAGAGCATGGATGTAACGATGAAAAATATTTAGAAATGCTGACTTGCATGGAAACAGAGTGTACGGATCCAGTTATATTGTTCCAAGTAAGGTATTGGCGCGAGCATATACGTATGGAACATGGAGATTTTTCTCTCGACGCATGGGAAAGACTGGTACGGAAATTAGTATCTGACAATGAACTGGAAATATTACTGGAGGATGAACATTTTATAACACGAATTGTATCCGATTATGAGAGAACTTATTTTCTAAAAGGTAATATTAATTATTCTATATATGGAAATATTGCTTCTAAATACATGCGCTTAAACAATAAAAATTGTCAAAATGTAGAACCGATAGAATATGTATTAAGTCGTGCGTATTATATTCAGTACGATGTATTATATCAGTTAGGTATATGGGGTTATGCAAAACATGGAGAAATTGATCCGGATATTATTCGTAATCCAGAAATTGACGATACCAATAATACTATGAATATTTTATTGAAAGAAGCAATGGACAAATATGATTTTTGTATTCGAAAATATCAGTCAGAAGGAAAAAAGAAATATAGGACACTGGAGGTAAGAAGAGCGGAACTGAGCTTATGTACAGATTCGAACCACTATATTGAGATATTGAATCAATATGAAAAATTTGAGCATTATGCAGCTATAAATGATATTACTGTATTTGAAGGCTATTGCAATACGCAAAAGGGAAAGGCCTTTGCATTATATGCGGATTATATGCTTAGATGCAATGATATTGGTAGATACGAAGAATACTTAAAAAAGGCAGAAGATTATTTGTTACAAGCTAAACAAATTTATGAGAACTGGGGAAATAATTATGGTGTATTTCGCGCTGAATTATTGTCCATTCTAGTTCATATGATGCAGTACAAGAAAAGAACAGAACTAGTTTGTATAAACCCAGACACCTATCGGAACAGGTACAGCACTCTGCTTTTAAAGCTAACCGAAAAATATAATTCCAAACAGCAGTTTTTGAGGGAATATGATATTATTGAGTATCTTCAGCATAATATATCTAGGATGGATATCCCTTTAAGAATACTTAAATTTTACCCAATAATTCTGCAATAAAAATTTTTATCTATTCAAGATAATTGATATTGTTGCTTATGATTACAATTGTCTCAAAATTCCATTGAATAAGTTCATACTGGCATAAAACACGCAGAAAATTTAATGTAATTTTCTCTCCTGTGTATTTTTTTAAGATTTGTATTTCTTTCATGATATAGTCCTTATCAGGAGTGGAAAGTTCAGAAATTTTTAGCCGATCACAAATATTATTTAACCAATTGGTCAATGTATAGTCATGTTTTGGCACTACAGGCTTGTCTATACTTGGATAAGCTATGGTATGGTTCGATGCAATTGCTTTGAATACTTGAAGCAGCTCCTCCCAATCAAGAAGAATACCAATTTCTCGCATGAAATCATTGCTATCATCACTGGTATGTACATAATTCAACATATAATTAATAGATCGCATTTTCCATCTTATCTGATGTGGCTCCCTTTCTGATTTGAAAGCGGAGCCTTTCAGATCTGTTAGCATTTGACAAGCTGATTTTGAGTTGGAACTCTGTAAACAAAGAATAAGTATTAGAGAATCATATGTAGAAAAAAGCTTTTGATTTACAAGTATATGTTCCAAACTGGAATTTACCCAAGAAAATTTCCACATCTCTGATGTGCGTAAAGCATCTATTTTTTTTCGCACAAAATAAATTAACTCATATCCTGCGGAATGTAGAATAGAGAAAATTTCTGATGCTTTTCCCATGATTATAGCTTCTGGTTTTATAAGCATCAGCCCATATTTGCGTAACTCTTCTTTGTACTGATGAGGCCAGTACATTTTTATCATATTACAGACCATACGGTAAGGTATTTCGTTTTTATAAAGAGTATTTTTTTCAATATCATTACCTATAAAATCTATCATCTTACACCTTCTTGATTTTGGATATTGTAGTGTATGCAGTTTTCCGTAGCATATCATCTATAGCATTAGCATAATAGGCCTTTGAAATAACCTCAGCAAGTGCTGGTACAGATTTTTCTTCTAACCCTTGCCGAACAGCTGCCGCTGTACCGAGACGTAGTCCATAACCCAGTCCATAAGGAAGTAGTCGATAATTTGTTAGAATATGTAAATCTTCCAACAATCGGAAAAATTGATAGGCTTTTTCCTTACTTTCTGGTTGTAACCAGAGATGTTGAGTCCAAGTGTTATTAAAATTTCGTCTCACAACAGGAAGATGATTTTTTACAAGGATTTCCTCCAAAAGACGTGTTGTGGATAACATTTTCTGAGAATATTTTTTTAAGTTGGAATCGGACGGTAAATTAAGTAGCAGACTACATACATCCTTCGGGTGGATATTTGAAATATATATATTCAGACCTTTCATAACCTGCTCCCATAGTTCATCCTTCTGTCGAAAAAAAACTGCAGCTTTCTGCGAACCAGGATAATTTTTATGCAACGAAGTTAGAATAATATCAAATCCCATATCAAAAGGATTATCGTAGTCTTTTGCCATTATATTTGTTAGATACTGTGACGCATCAAATATTTTTATACACGAAATTTCTTTCAGCCATGAAAAATCTTCATAATATAAACCTTCGCTTCGATCCACAAATATATAATCTGGTTTCCAATTCTCGATAAGTTCTATAGAACGTAGAATATCCACTTTATATTGTTTCTTATCAATCATAAAACTGCGCACATCAAATCCTAGTCTAGATAAAATCTGATGCGTTGAAAAATGACCACCTGCTTCTTCTGGCAAAAGAAGAACTTTTTCTCCAATCTGCCCTAATGACATAAATACCGAGATGTGGGCATCTAATCCGGAATGAGGCTTAAATGTAACAGCTTTGGCATTCATGTATTTACACCAAAAATCATACAATTCATTTAAATTACCTCTTCCGGCAAAAATAACCTTGCTGTTTTCATCTCGCATTTCTTCTGAAATGTACATTCCTTCTAAAAAATCCAAATTTACATCTGAACAAAAAGGAATATTTTCTGTTGGGTTAAGAATCAGGGATTCTTCATGAATCTTTCTTAGATTTTCTATTGTTTGTCTGCTTTTTTGTGAATCCATAAATTTACCTCAAATGACCTGAATAAATTACTGTGCTAAGTTCCATCTTTACTCGTTGATCTACCGAAAAATTAGTAAAAACTGTCGCCAACTCTTTCACAAAATTTTGAAAAGACGGATTCCCTTTCTGTATAGCATATGAAGCGGAAAGCGTTCGATTAATAAAGGTATCATAGTCAAGATATTCTGTATTATCATTTGGAAAATAACGGTATTGATAAGAGTCTTTTGTAAAACATTCCTGAAAAGAATCACATTTAAATTCCGTTGCATGGAAATTGCGTTTATATAATGGGCAGTATTTTAAAAGTACCTCTTCATTTTTCAGAAATAAATCAGATGAATGATTTTTCATATTATAAACAATGATAAGATACCCATCTGGTTTTAAAATTCTTTTAAATTCTCGCAAAGTTTCTGCATTATAAAACAAATGGAACGCTTGAGCCGTTGTTATATAATCCAACTTATTATCATCAATTTCTATACTTTCTGCACTGTGGCATTTGTAAAGAATGTTTTTGTAATCATATAGATATTTTTGACATTCTTTCATCATAGAATTATTGGGTTCTACTGCATATACCAAATCAAAATATTCAGCAAGGATTTTTGTTAATTGTCCAGTGCCGCATCCAATATCTGCACCAAGTGCTGTCGAGGAGAATCCTAAATCCTTTTGTAAATATTTTAATACATTGGGTGAATAACTTGGACGATTAGCCGCATATAATGAGGCTTTATTGTTAAATAAATCGTAAAGTTTTGCCACAGAATCATCCTTTCATCAAACTGCAAATAATAAGTAAATACTTATTATGTTTTCAGCGCTACAGGATAATTGTGTATTATTCTTTATTGACTGATAAACTGAGGCAATCTAACAGACCCTGCTTATAACGGAGCATCTAATCATAAGCAAACAAGTAGAATATCACCTTACATTAACCTTCATCAAATTCCGAGGATGCTTGTTCATCAATATATCTTTCTGCTTATTATTTGACACATGTGTATAAATCTCTGTTGTACTAATGGAGCTATGTCCCAGCATTTTTTGGATATATCGTATATCTACATCTTGTTCTAACAAAAGGGTGGCGAAAGAGTGGCGGAACATATGTGGGGTAATATGTTGTTCAATACCGGCCAGTTTGGCATAGCGGTTTATCATAAAACGGACGGACTGGTCAGATAATTTGTGCTTAAGCTTGTTTACAAAAAAATATCCGCAGCAGGCAATGTCTTCCCTGAAGGTATCTTGATATGCAGTCAAAGCAGAAAGTACCTCCGGATTTCCAAGCTGCAAAATGCGTTCCCTTGCTCCTTTTCCATAGATCAACACCGTTTTATTCTCCAAATCTATATCTGACGGCTTCAATGAGCACAATTCAGAGATACGCATACCGGTAGCAAATAGAAGTTCAATAACAGCGATATCCCGGATACTGCAACGAAGCTGGTACGCAGAAGCTGCGGTATTTTTTTGTTCATAAAGCGCAGATAGAAACTTTTGAATAGAATGGAAGGGAATTGTTTTAGGGAGCAGTTTTGCTTCCCGGAAATGCACATCCAGCTTGTTAAAAGGGTTTTCTTCCAATAAATCTTTGTATTCCAGATAATGAAAAAAGGCTTTCAGACTGGCTATTTTTCTTTTGACAGTCTTAGGCTTGTATTGTTTATGCAAATTCGTAAGAAAGGAATCTAAAGTATTACGAGACAGATATTCCGGCAGATCACAGGAAAAGGTATCATATTGTTTCAGGTCTATTTTGTACGCTTTTAGACTTTTGACGTTCAGATGCTTCCGGTATTCACAGTATTCCAGATATTCAGTAATATAATTTCCTAAGGTGTTCATAAGCAGACGCTCCTTTGTTTTTGAATAAATTATGAGTGTCAGCTTATGATTTGTCTATTCATCCGTTGTTGTATTTAACGCTTAAAAATGGAGTTCTGATAGCTGACGCAAGAACATAGAGGTGGAAGTACATCTGTGATTGTGATGATAAACCGAAATACACATCTCGATTTATCGAAAAAACAAACTTTTTATTGACAACTGATGATCAATATCATAAAATATTTCAAAACACTTTATCACGGCAGAGAAACAACGTGTTAAAGAAGCAACCGGAACAAACTTTAATTGCGGTGCAGAAGCACAAATGAGGGAGGACAAATGCATAGTGTAAAAGGAAAGAAGTGGAACAGAAGGCTGAGCTTTCTGCTTGTTTTGGTACTGCTTTTTGGAGACAGCTCATTGCAGCACGTCATGGCGGCAGAGACCGGGACAGCAGAGACCCAAATAACAGAGCACCGGGTGGAAACAGAGGTTTCCGTATCCGGCGGCAATCCGGAGCAGACACCGGAACCGGAACAATCGGCAGAACCGGAACAATCGGCAGAACCAGAACAATCGGCAGGACCGGAACAGTCGGCGGAGCCGGAACAGACCATGGAACCGGAACAGACGCCGGAGCAGACACCGACTCCGCAGCCTGTGCCGACACCGGCTAGCGTATCCGGGAACGTTCCGCCCAGACAGCCGGAGAACTATTATCAGGATCCGGAACCGGAAAATTATGGTACGCTGGCAGCTTATGATGCGTACAGCCGAACCTACCATGTAGACGGTGACCGGTATGTGACAGTGATCGGCTACGATGGTAACAGCTATCTTGATGAGGACGGCAATCTGCAGCAGGCAGACAATACTCTGGTAGAGAGTGAGGTCTCCACCTATTCCCTGTATGGAGATGCAAAAAGCTACGTGAACAGTGCCGGAAGCTATCAGGCGATGCTTACAGTCGGAGCGGAGGAAGGTACAGAGCTACTGACCATTGCAAGTGACGACCATCAGCTGACACTGACTCCTGCCCGGGGAGATTTCACTGACGGTATCGTAAGAGACAACGCTATCCGTTATAACAACGTGCTGCCGGATGTGGATTATCAGTACACGATATTCGGAAACAGTGTGAAAGAGGACATCATCCTGTTGCAGAGAGACACTGCCCACAGTTTCCGTTATCTGTTGAACACCTATGGACTGAAAGCCACCCTGAGCGGCAACACGCTGTACCTTTATGAAGAGGGAACAGATCCCGAACAGGACGCAGTATTCGTTCTGGAGGCTCCGGAGATGGAGGACGCGGTGGGAGAGATCTCTTTCGGCGTGGAACTTCAGCTGGAGGAAAGCGGTGAAGAATCCACCTATGCGGTTACCGTTTCCGCGGACAATGACTGGCTGGATGCAGATGACCGCGTCTATCCGGTACGGATCGATCCTACCGCTATTCAGGTAGGAAAAAGTGCGATCCATGTGGCCTGCGCTGAGCAGGGCAGCCCGAATTCCGTGATCGGAGATAATGCATATCCTTATGTGGGCTATGATGACGGTATCACCTCCGGAAATCTGGCAGGCTTCCACAGCAAACATTTAAATTGCAGATCTTATTTTGCCATTGATTATGATTTCTCAGCGCTGGCGGAGGAGCCGGAGATCGTCAGTGCGGCATTTCAGGTGACCCAGAAGACCCGCTGGAGCAAGGGCAGTTCTGAATTCGGACTTTTCGGAGTGGAAGAGCCCTGGCAGGTGGGAAGCCTTACCTGGAACAATCAGTTAAATTACAACCATTATTTTCTGGATAGCAGAACGGCTTCCACTACCCGCGGAGAGGCATTATCCTTCGATGTAACGGAAGAAGTCAGTGCATGGATCAACGGAACCGCAGAGAATCACGGACTGGTCATGAAAGCACTGGTGGAAGCACCCAACGAGACAGCGGGCGATGCCGGTGCCTCCATGCAGTGTGAGGTATTCTACAACAATTCCTCCGCATCCTATGCACCGAAGCTGATCGTCTCATGGACAGGAGATCTGACGGATCTGGCGAAGCTTACGCTGGATGATACTACAGTGGATGTTTACCCGGTCGTAAGAAGAAATGGGGACAAATCCTGTGATACACTGGGAGTGGCAGCCCATGGACTGGCCAAGCCCGGCAGTACCGTGACCTACGAACTGGTCAACGGCACTACCGGAGAGACCGAGGCACAGACAAAGCTTCTCTACCCGGACTCCGATGCTTATGCAGGGGAATATCCGGAGGCGATCGCCTATAAGCGGAGACTTTCCAACTGGCAGAGCGAGGTGTTTTCAGGATTACAGCCCGGACAGGTCTACTATGTGACGGCGACCGCTTCCTTTGGGGGCAAAAGAGGTAAGACCGTAGAATCCGACCGCTTCCTGATCTATGAGGAAGGTGCTTTCGACCTGATGCCCAGGATCGCACAGCATTACGGTGTGGAACTGAATACGATCCTTGCCGACATGCGGATGCAGGACTGCCTGACCAGACAGGGCAACCGTATTTTCATCAGGGAACCGAAGAATACCACAGCTTACAGTTCCGGCGTGTTAAGTGAATATTATAAGGCGATCATCGACGGACTGCTGTTAGGCAGAGCGGAGAACTGTGAGTTCGGCTATGAGCCGGTGAACCTGAATACCGGCAATTTCTACATGGAACAGGCCGATGCCACGATCGCTGACATCGGCGGTGATTTTGCCCTGACCAGACAGTACAATGCAAAGGGTGCGGCGTATGAAGGGAGTCTGGGCTTCGGCTGGACCTTTGCTTATGATGAACGTATGGGAGAACTGGCCGACGGATCGGTTCTGTGGCTTAGAAACAACGGAGGCATCATCACGTTTACCCCGGCGGGAGAGGGATACCTCGCACCGGCCGGATGCGATTATGAACTTACAGAGACAGAGAACGGATATGTGGTAGAGATACTGGATGACGGAAGCCGTCATGAATTCGACAGCTTCGGTCTGCTCCGTGCGGTGGAAGACAGCTGCGGTAACCGGACAGAACTGGCTTATGATGTGGATCTGTACCTAAAAAGCATTACTACACCTTCCGGAAAGGAATTCCGGATCGCGCTGGATGAAAAGAACCGCTTAAGCAGCATTACTCTGCCGGACGGCCACGGTGTGACCTATACCTACGATGAAGCCGGTAATCTGGCGCAGGTGACGAATCCCGCAGGCGGTGTCGTTCGTTATGTTTACGATGACAGCCACCGCATGACCGCATGGTACGATGAAAACGGACACAGAGTCGTAGCCAATGAGTACGACGGGGAAGGCCGTGTGATACAGCAGACGGATGCGGAAGGTGGCGTGGTCACGCTGGCTTATGAGCAGATGACCGGAGGAGGACAGACCACTGCCACGGATGCGGAAGGCAATGTAACGGTCTACATCTATGATGAAAATTACCGTACCACGAAGATCGAATATCCGGACGGCACATTCGAAGAGAGAAGCTATAATACCGCCGGGTATCTGGCAGGCCGTCTGGACCGCACCGGCGTGGAGACGACTTATACCTATGACGGAAAAGGCAGGGTAACACAGGAAAAAAGACAGGACGGCGCCACCAAAACCTATGCGTACAATACCGCAGGCAAAATGACGCAGTCTACAGACTACGACGGTGGAAAGACCGGCTATACCTATGATGGACAGAACCGCCTGACTTCTGTGACCGATGCGGAGGGAGGACAGACCTCTTACACTTACGATGAGAAAAACCGGCTTGTGGCGGTAAAGGATGCGAACGGCAACACCACATCCTTTACCTATGGCGGGGCCTGCGTCACATCCATGACGGACGGTGCCGGCAATACATGGAACTATACCTATGATGCCATGAACCGGCTGTTAACAGTCACGGATCCAACCGGAGAGACCACCGCCAATACCTACGATGCCCTGGGCAGGGTAATAAAGGAGACGGATGCCGCCGGTGCAGTGACCGTCTATACCTATGATCCGGCAGGCGCAGTGACAGCCATTACCGATAAAGAGGGGCAGACCAGCACCTTTACTTATGATGCCATGAACCGGATGCTGTCCGGTATGGATCCGCTGGGCAATACCCTGACTTATACCTATGACGGTAACGGGAACCGCCTTACACAGACCGATGCGGAGCAGCAGACCATACAGTATACCTACGATGCCATGAACCGGGTAACGGAAACTGCGGATGCAAAGGGTGCGGTACAGAAGAATACTTACGACGGAGCAGACCGGATCCTTACAGTCACGGACCGTCTGGGCAATGCAGAGACTTATACCTATGACCCGGTGAAGCAGAGCATGGTTTCGGCTGCTGACAGAGAGGGTAACGTGACTTCCTATGAAAGTGACGTAACCGGAAGGATCACGAAAATCACCTATGCGGATGGTGCCACGGAGACTTATCGTTACGATCATCTGTCCAGACTCACGAAGACGGTCGATGCGCTGGGAGCCGTAACCACATACACCTACGATGGCAACGGCAATGTCACGAAGATCCGCCAGACCGGCGCAGAGGACCTGGCAAGAGAGTATATCTACACTTATGATGCAAGAAATCTTCTGACAGAGAGTACGGATCCGCTGGGGAACACTGTCCATTATACCTATGATGCCTGTGGCAGCCTGACCGGCGTGACGGATGGACGGGGAAATACCACCGCTTATGCTTATGATGCACTGGCGAGACTGACGACTGTGACCGATGCCTGCGGCGGTACTACGGCATACACCTATGACAAAGAGGGCAGAGTCCTCACGGTGACGGCACCGGAGGGAGATACCCTGAAAAATACCTATGATGCCATCGGTCAGCTGACAGCACAGACCGATGCTCTGGGAAATGTGACGACCTACAGCTATGACCGGATCAGCCGATTGCAGACCGTGACGGATGCCCTGAAGGGTGAGACCGGCTACACCTATGATGCGGACAGCAATCTTACACTTACGAAGGATCCCCTGGGGAATGCCCATGCCTATACCGTGGATGCAGAGGGGAATCTCTTAAAGGAGACCTATCCTGACGGGGAGACAGACCGCTATACCTATGACAGAAACGGAAATGTGGCAACCTTTACCGATCGTTACGGTGTCGTGACCACATTTACCCTGGATGCCTGTGGCAGAATCGTGAAAGCTTCCGATACGGCAGGCAACGAGATGACCTATACCTATGATGCGGCAGGCAATCTGACCACCCAGACCGATGTGCTGGGCAGAACAGCCGCTGTAACGTATGATGCTTTCGGCAGAGCAGTCTCCGTGACCGGTATCGACGGCGTGACCACCCGTTATACCTACGATGCTTCCGACAGACTGCTTACCATCACGGACGGAGAAGGAAAAGTAACATCCTACACCTACGATGCGGCGGGGAATCTCATCCATACCACAGAACCGGGCAAGGCAGAATATGCCTATACTTACGATGCCCTGAACCGGCTGACACAGAAAGTAGATCCGGAAGGAGCTGCCACGGAATTTTTCTATGACAGGAACAGTAATCTGACTACCTTAAAGGACGGCAACGGTGTGACCACAGATTACACCTATGACGCCCTGAACCGGCTGGCTGCATACAGGGACGGCAACGGAGGCACGACTGCCTATACCTATGATGCCCTGAGTCGTCTGACTGCCATTACCACACCGGAAGGGCTGACGGAAAGCTATGCGTATGATGCGGCAGGCAACCTGACCGGTGTTACCGATGCCCTGGGGCAGACCACGACCTACGGTTATGACAAGCTGTACCGTATGATCACAACGACCTCTCCCATGGGAGCCGTGGAGAAATACACCTATGACAGGCATGATGTAGTTACCAGTGTCACCGATGCGCTGGGGAACGTTACGCTCTATACTGTAGATGCCAACGGTCAGGTGACAAAAAAGAGACAGCCGGACGGCGAAAGCTATCTCTATACCTATGATGCTGTACAACGGCTTACGGGTATTACGACACCTCTGGGCTATGAGACTGCCTTTACCTACAGCAACGGCAATGATATTCTCGTAAAACAGGATAATCTGGACCGGATCACGGAATATACCTATGACATCATGCACCGTCTCACTTCCGTGACAGATCCCGAAGGCGGAGTGACCACCTACGGCTATGATGAGCGTGGCAACCAGTCTGAAGTCACGGATGCACTGGGCTATTCCTGGAATTATGCCTATGACAAGGTAGACCGGATGACCACTGTGACAGACCCGGAGGAGAAAGTAACAGACATTCTCTATGATAAGGTCGGAAATATCGTAAGCATCAAAAGACCCGGAGAACGTACCACAGCCTATGCGTATGACGGCAACTACAATACGACTGCTGTGACAGATCCGAAGGGATATGTCTATAACTACGGCTATGATAAGGATGACCGTCTGACGTTAACGACCGATCCTCTGGAGCAGACCACCGGCTATACCTACGATGCTGTGAACCGCGTTACTGCATACCGGGACAAGATGGGATTAACGGAAAGCTATCTGTATGATGCCCATGGCAATGTGCTGGAAAAGACCGCAACAGACGGCCGGGTCACCGCATATACCTATGATATCAGGAACCGGCTGACCTCTGTCACCGACCCTATGGGAAGTGTGGCATATTATACCTACGATGTGATGGACCGCGTGACGGGCGTGACTGATTATCTGGGAAGAGGAACGGAATTTACTTACGACCGCGAAGGAAATCTGACCAGCGTGACCGATGCCGCAGGACGAAAGGAAGTATGTACCTACGATATCGCAGGACGGATCACATCCTATACCTCCAACGGAGGAAACCGGATCAGCTATGATTATGACAAGCTGGATGATCTGGTAGAAAAAAGCTACAGCGACAGCACCGGAGAGCAGAGTGCAGAAGGGGTTACCTATGCCTACAATGCTCTGGGAGAGCGGGTAGCCATGCAGGATACCACAGGGGACACGGAGTACACCTATGACGGACTCCGCCGGATCACCTCCGTGACCACTTACCGGGCACCGGGAGAGGACGGCTTCTCCCATGAGGAGGCAAAGGGTGACACCATAGGCTATACCTATGACGAAGCGGATCATCTCGCTGCCATTACCTATGCGGATGGCACAAAAGTAAGCTATGAGTATGACAAGAACGACAATCTCATCAAAGTGACCGACAGGGAGGGAAAAGTTACCACCTATACTTATGATGCCATCAACCGGGTGACCCGGATCCACCGTCCGAACGGCATCAGCACCTATAACACTTACAATGCAAGGAATCAGATCGTGGAGCTTAAGAATGTCTGCGACACCTGTGAGTGGGTGGTAAGTGACTATCTCTATACTTATGACGACAGGGGATTCATCGCAGGGGAGACCGCCATCGAATCTCTGGCAGGCTATGCCTACGATGACAAGCATAACGGACGGCATGAGGACGGCAGACATGACGACCTCTATCCTCATGGCAACCGCCATAACGGCAAGCATGACAAGGACGCCACCTTCGCATACCAGATCGTGGAGACCGACCGGACATTTACCTATGATGCAGCCGGAAAGCTCCTGACCGCTACGGAGACCGAGGACAATTATGGCACCTGCGTCTACACGTTCGAGTATGACCTTATGGGTAACCGTACCTACATGGAGAAAACTTTGAACGGGACGGTTGTGGAGTGGCACAGATATGAGTATAATGAGAGTAACCAGCTGATCTCTGAAAAGCTCTACAATGGCAAAAAGACCACCAGCCTTGCCTATAACTATGATGCAGATGGCAACCGGATCAGTGAGACCGGGCGGATCGGCACGGACAAGGTGAACAGGACTTATGAATACTCCGTAGAGAATCGTCTGGCGGCAGTGCATGACGGGGATGAACTGCTCCTTGCTGCGGCTTATGACGGTGACGGCAACCGGGTATTCTTATTGAACTATAATCTCCATACCGATGATGACTGGAAGGACAATTCCGGCAACGGCAACGGGAACAACAAGGACAACTCCGGCAGCGGAAATAAGGGAAAAGGAAATTCCGGCAATAACGGCAATGGAAACGGCAACGGTAAGGGGAAGGGCAACAATAAGAAGAACAGCAAGTCCGGGGGCACGGATGACGCCGGCTACGGCAATGCAACCAATGCGGAGGAGAACAACAGCCAGAACCAGTGCGGCATTCTCTTCCCGGTACAGGAGGAAGTCAGCGCTACAGAGGCAGATCTGATCGCCCGGATCAAGACCACCGGTAAGGAAAAGAACTATGAGCTGATCGAGTACTTAAACGACGTCAACCGTGAGCATGCCGAGGTACTGGTCGAGCAGAACATCAATGGTAAGACGGATACCTCTTATATCTACGGAGCGGAGATAAACGGCGGATTCGACCGGATCTCCCTTGACCGCTTCGATGGCAGCA
>OGPP01000569.1_pt1 | contig 36848 bp, 25 predicted proteins | sample 1553021 | NCBI WGS metagenome assembly OGPP01 (sample SAMEA2580217, study PRJEB22360) | human gut metagenome | biome: human gut; feature: human-associated habitat; material: faeces | place: Denmark | collected 2008/2010
TCCACCGGACGTTATCCGGCATCCTGCCCTGCGAAGCCCGGACTTTCCTCGTCTGTATGTCTTTCGACAATGCAGCCGCGACCATTCACCCTACTTGGTTCTTCATGGTTTTATTATATGGTAACGTTACCAGTTTTTCAACCCTTTTTTGATTTTACAGATTGCTTTTCCGGTCTTATACGATTTCGTTCCCAGTTTTTCAATAAATATTTTTTCTTTTCTTCTAATCCAAATCAAACAGCGTTGTTCCTAATATTTTCATAGATGTACTGCTCTGCGGTATGCTCTGGGCATTTTCACCCAGACCATAGCTGTCTCCATAATAGTCAAAGGTACTGACTGCATGGACTGCAATCCGCATATTACCATTGGTAATTGCCTCCTGTACTTTTGTATCCGTCAGGTTATGAACTGTGGCTTTATACACTTCCCCGCTCTTTAAGCCTCTCAGTCTTCCGGCAGAATCTGTCGTAACCGTATCTCCGTTTACTGCTTCTGTTGTGATATACACCTGATTTTCTGCTGCCTGTACCGGAATTGCAATACTGCTGCCATTCTTATCTACCATGGAATAATCCACACTGATTTCCTTATCCGATGTGACGAGATTCGAATCTGTTACGGTATAATAAAAACTTACTTCATTTTCCAGTGCCTTATTTCCGATGGCATTATCAGTATGTACATAAACAGCTTCCTTTTCTGCTGAAGTACGGCTTCCATTCTCTAAAAGCTTTACTACCGGATCTTTGATTCTTGTCTTGTACGCTGCAACAATGGTATTAAAGAATAACTGCTTCTCATTCACGTTACTTATTGTACTGTGTCCCACACCGGAATAGGTAATATTTCCAATGTTGTAAATATAATAATTGTTCCGCACATCATTCGGGGAACTGGTATAAATCGCCGAACCATCACCGGATGCTCCCAGACAGTACCACACTACAATATCACTGTTTTCATCTCCATCCATATCCTCATCCATATTCAGCTGATAATACTGGTAATGGGTATTAGCTATCGTAATCTGACTGCCAATCTCATATGGATAATGGGTAATCTGTCCATCATTTACCTGGGTTGCATACATGCTGGCATTGTTTTTCAGGTTTCCAAGAGAAACATCATTTCTTTGTGTTGGTAACGGAAGTGTACGCCACATCATGTACTGGTTATAAGCATACTTTGCTTCCGTTGTACACTGCCACGGAGCATTATAATAATAATGGAAATTGATTGCTCCATAAGTATAACCCTGTGTCTGTCCATAGGACTGCTTCTGATTCGTTCCCGGTACATACGCAATATCCTTATCACTTCCTAATACTGCAGAAGTCAGTGCCCCGCTGCCATCCGGATTCTCCCTTGTGGTTACGCCACCATGTGCCGTATCAATGGTTCCGGTTGTTATCTCATTGCCGGAGGCATCTGTAGTAGTACTGATGTCTAAAAGCTGACCTTCCTTTAATAGCAGGGAACGAAGCTGTGCCGCCTGCGGGTCTTTGGAAGTCCTCTTATTATAAGTAATTCCATAACGATCCATTCCAAGAACACCACGGAATTTCTGGTTTACCATATAGCCCCAGTGACGTTCTACCTGGTTAAAATCTCCTGCATTACCCTGGTTGCTAAGCCAGCCCGGGTTCCATCCATTATCGCCATCCGGATTATCCTGACAGTACATCTGCTCGGTTGCCACATTGACAAAGGAAGAGGTATCATGGGTAAACAATACACTCCGTCCGCTGACTATATAATCATCTACTGCTGCCAGCGTGTCAGCATTGGTCATATCCGAATAACTGTCCTGGAAACCAAAGATTAACATCTGATAATCCTTCAGCTGTTCAAAGGATGTATATTTGCCATCGAAATTGCGCATTGGAATTGCTGTAATTTCAAACCGGACTCCTTCCGTATTTTCAAAATTGCTGATAAAATCCTGCATGTCTCTATCTTGAGAAAGATTAAAGTAACCGCCCCATTCATTATTATTTCCCATAATCTGAAGTACCTTAACAACCTGTACACTGTCATCACCAGCTGTTCTTGATACAATCGTATAACCTGTCTTAGCCGTACGGATATAGGCATTGGTGGTCTGGGTCAGTTCCAGTTTCCAGGTCAGCATACCACGATAGTCACCTGGAATGTCTTTCTCAAGATAGTACTCCTGTCCGCTGCTCAACTGATATTCTCCTGCTGCATCCCGGTTGACTTCATTGCCGGAAGCATCAAAAATGATGCAGTCCTTCTGCCGTTCGGAATAGGTATCATTTTCGATAAATTTACCATCGGCATTCATATCAAAATAAAGTCCTGCATGATATACCGTAGCCGCACTGGCATCTACGGAACTGTCAATCCGGAAGCGGTAACGCAGCGTATAGACTCCGGAATCCTTCTTATCGGTACGGATTTCTACTATTTTATTGCCATAATTGTTATCCGTAGTACGTGCTGTTCCTGTACTTAATGCCGTATCACTCTCTTCTACTCCGGTAGACGGATTGAGCATGGCAAGTTTAACCTTTGGCATATTAATATAGTACCGGAAGCTGCTCTCATCATTTGGCTTGCCTTCGGTATCCAGGTAAAAGACATTATCCTGTGCCAGATTTTCCTTTGCGAACTGATATAAAACAGAAGAATTATCTACCACCTTTGCATTGATTTCACCTTCTGTGGTCACAAAATTCTGTGCAAAAAGAACCGGATATTTCGCTCCGAGGAATTCTTCCAGATCACGTTTCTTGCTCTCTGTTATATCATTTCCGCTGGCACGGTATACTCCTACATTTCCTACTGTAACGGTAATTTCCTGACGGTCATTTCTATTCTTTGGATTATCATACTGGAAACCACTGATGGTCTTTGTTACGGTAACGAGCTTACCTAATCCGCTGTCCCACTCATCCCGGTCACCGTATGGGTCTCTTGAGCTGTCCGGATTGCCTCCATAGAGATAATTCGATGTATTATTATCTACATAATCGGTATCTAAAAGTCCGCCAAGAATAGCCTTTCTTAAGAATGCATCCCCGGTATGTGCATAGACCAGTCCGTTCATCAATGAATCATTATAAACCGTATTTCCTTCAGCATCACGGTTCATATAATCCCCCTGAAGCTTTGCATCAGAATTTCCATTCTCTCCGGCATAACCAAGCCCAAAGTAAACCAGGTCGTATTTCATATTCATGTCTTCGATTTTACCAATAAACTCCGCTGAAGTCATCCGGGTAATGCTGATATTTTCAATGGCAACACCTGTCCAGTCTGCCAGCTTCTTTTTGGTAAGAATTCTGTCATCAGCTGTATTTTCATCAAGATACAGTGCGCCCATTGCCGGTTCGATATCCAGCACCCGCAGCTCCTCTTTATCACTAAAGGTTCTCTCATACGGATAATTTAAAATATACTGTAAGACCATGTTCTTTGAAAGCGTGGTATCAATCGCATCCGCTGATGTACGGAGGGTATTCTCCTGTTCAATCAATGCCCGCACCGGTGCAAATCCCTCCGCCTCCTGCAGCTCCTGTGGAAAAGCTTCCAGCAGACCGGTAAATACATGCTGACGTACCCCGTCTGCATCTGTCATTTTCATGCAGTAAACATTATTTTCCGCATAATTAGTATCATTGCCGGTGTAATTGCTGTTTAAAGAAGCGGTATCACATAATTCTGCCGCATCCACAGACTGCGGGTCATCCTTTAACTCCTTCTGGATGCTCCACACCACAAGCTTTGCAATATCAGAAGTATTATAATCAGTAAGTGCACTTTCTAAGACAGTGGAATCAATAAGAACCGGTGCTTTTCCTAAAATTTTCTTATATATTTTATCCACCTGTGCAAGAAGCTCCGGAGAAGAAAGCTGATATTTCATTCCGGTATCATAACCCTGTCCGCCGATATAAATAAAATCCATACCGGATACATCTACGGAAGCAAGTCCAGACTCTGTCACTGCCGTTACTTCCACCTTTAAATCATCCTTGGACAATGCTCCTAATACATAGTCCCGGAACAGGTTATTATTATAAAGTCCACCGGTATACCAGACAGAGCCCATCTCCACCTGACAGGACTGATTTGCACTGTCCTCTTCCGCTGTTCCCGGCACAAATGCAAATGCTCCATCCCCTGATGCAGTATATGAATATGGTTTTGCAGCATCTAACTGTGCCAGATAATGTCCATGTTCGGAATCTGCTCCAACATAGTAAAAGTCTGAAATATAGTAATAATTACCACCTGTCATAGGATTTTCTACTGCTTCATAATAACCATCTGTTCCATTATCCCGGTACTCATATGGCTGGTTATATGGTGTTTCATCCTTAAGTGGTGTTCTCCGTTCAAATTCTACTGCATAATCCCCAGTTGCATTATAAGAGAAGGAAACTACATTGGGATTATAGTTTCCGTCATAATCCTGCCGGTAAGCATAATGTCCCTCAGCAGTAATTGTCTCATACTGTTCTTCCGGAAATACCAGCTTCTTGTAGTCCTTCTGCTGCTCCTCTGTCGGGAAAAAAGTCTCCTCATAAGCTTCTGCATAAAGTGGTGTCTTAGATGTATCACCGGAAGCTATCTTCCCGTCCTCCAAACGCTGCTTTAAGCTGTTGATATAATCCATTCTCTCCTGCTGCGTATTTTCGATACCATTCTCTGCAAAGTAAGCCAGCATTCCATCTGCTGCTAGGGCTACCGGCTCACTGCCCGCTGCAAGATAGCCCATTTCACTTTCTGCTCCATCCGGCATAATCTCTAAAATCCGATAGGTCTTATCTTCTGTTGCCATCTTCTGTGCAACGATGCTTTCCACCCCCGGCAGTACTCCGTTTGCTGAAGTCTCTACCGGCCGGAATGCAGCAACCGCAACTGTTATACCGGCTACTGCTGCTACCGTTGCCTGAATGATTCTCTTTCTGGAATTTTTCAAAGAATTCTTCCGTTTCATATATCCTGTCCTCTTTTACTTCTCAACAAGCTAGTTTGCCTTCAATGTATTAACCAGATCCATTACACTGCTTTTTTCCATAAAGGAGAACTCCCTGTCTCCCCGACTATTTACATGCAAATTTTTTGCTATTACAACACCCCGGCAATAACCCGCCTGACCTTCAAAATAAACATCTCCTTCCGGTGCATAAATCAGCCCGTCAAAAGTAGTAATTCCTTTGAATTTCAAGCTATGTTCTCCCTTTATATAAATCACCGTATCACTATTACAACAAATAAAAGGTGCATCAAGTTCAACATCTTTATCAATAATAATAATTCCCTCTAAATTAAGTATCTTAGAACTTTCATACCTTCCCGGTCCGTCCTGTACAAATTCATTTACGCCAGACAGCGTACGCTCATTCTCACCTGTATGCTGCTCTGATGGTGTAAGCTTATGCGGCTCGCCGGTATTTGCTATCAACCCATTGATTCCGGAAGTAAGATTCGTAAATTGTAATGTTGAATCTGCTATCATTACCGGTCCCCTGCAATGTACACTTGACCAGAACCAGTTCTCCTGATCTGGAAAATATGTTGTTTCCACAATATATGGGAAATCCAATTCCTCCGCCACATGAATTGTAACAGAATCATAGCCTGTATGCCATTGATTTCCAGCTTTGACTGTAACATAAATCTCACCATCCTCAGCTGTTTCATCAATACTTATTTTTATCTTTTCATCATCTGTTCCAGAGGTTTCAAAAGTATAGGATTCCTTATTTATATTCCCGCCTTCTTTAAATTCATAACTACGTTTTGTTCCAATATCGAACCTCTTTAATGCTGTAGACAAATTCACGGTGTCTCCAGGATGTACCCAATAATCCAAACCATTTGATTTATCAAAATATACAACATCACCTGCTCCAGCCGTTTCAGGCGAATCCACCACCTCTATATAAACCATATCTTCATACGGCTGACCATCTACTATACCGCTAATCTTCACTGTATATTCTCCTAAAGGTGTCCCCGGATACTCTGTTTTCACACATCTTGCATTCATCAAATCCAATGATGGATATCCTCCTGCAACTGTTACAGAATCTGCGGGATTCACCGAAAGTAAATCCAATGGATTACTTTCCCAGGTAATAGAACCACTTAATGTTCCATTCACCCTTGCATAGATATACATTGATTTTCCTCTTTGCAGCCAGTATTTCCGAATCTGGCCTAAAGACAGCTTCTTGCCATGTACTACTGTTACTTCCGCCGTTCCTGACTTGGTGGTATCCTGTACCGATGTCGCTGTCACCGTTAAGGTCTTTGCCTTCTCATCCATGCTGATCCACAGCAGTCCGTCCTCTGAAATAGTGGTCAGGGAAGACGTATTTCCGGAAAGACTCCAGGTTACCTCCTGGGATGGTGAATTATTACCATAGACAATTGCCTGAAATGCCTTTCTTCCACCGGGCCGCATCATAACTGTCTGTGGCAGAACCTTAACGCTGAGTACAGATGAAATGACCGGTGCTGCATCCGGTTTATAAGGCTCCCCATTTACTACAATCTGGTTACGCAGATACACTGTAGTATCCGCTCCATAACTTTTCTCTCCACTGGCAAGTGCAACAGACACTGTTACCTGACGCAATGAAGTTACTTTCGTCAGATCAATGGAAAAATCCGTTACATGCGTTGCCAGATCCTGTTCTTCTATATTTTCAGTTACCGTTCCTGCCGCATCAATCGTCTCCTGCTTATATGTCAGCTTCTCTGTGGATTTTGTCCACAAAACGGTCTCTTTCGTATATCCGGTATCGGTGGTCTTATAAATCTCCAGCCATTTTCTGGTCAGTCCTGCTGCTCCACCCGGATAAAGGCTGTCCTTTAAGATTTCCGTGCCGCTTCCACTCTCTGATACATCTGCATAATAACGAAGCGCACTGTCTGTATCGATAATATAATTATCCATCTGGGATAGGAGAATCTGTGCATCCTCCTGTAAGTCTGCTTCATCAGTTACTTTTCCATATGTTCTTGTGGAGAAAATCAAAAATGTGCCTATCAACCCGCCGACAATTGCCACAATCGCAATTCCTACCAGCAGTTCAACCAGCGTAAATCCTTTATTATCATATATCCCGCATTTTCTGATTTCACAATACTTCTTTGAAGATTTCCTGTGGCTCACTTTGTTTTCCTCCTCCCTGCTTTTGCTTACTGTATCTCATGTCTGCCGGTGGCAGCACTTATTTTTATCTGCATATCACGGTCTGACAACTTCAAATGTATACCAGTATAATAGCTTTCCACGCTGTTTACCTTTACGGTCTTAACTGCTCCGGTACTTCTGTCATAGAGAAATTCTGCCGCACTGCTTAAATTACTCTCACTGCCCTCATTGGATAATGTAACATCAGATACTGCTGTCCCGTCTTTTCCTTTATAACTTAGCGTAATCGTCAGCGGTTCTTTTCCAAGTGAATACTTTTCCAGCACCTTGTCCTCAGTTACACGGTAAATATTTCCGTCCCGGCAGGATTCCTTTATCATTGCTGCATAATATTCTCCATTTAATTCATAGACAATAAGACCTGCAGTATCACTCTTACTCATAGACTGAACCATAGCTTTATCCAGTGCCGAATCCAGTCTTTCCGCAGCATGACGCAGTTTCCATCCATTCTGTGAGCCGGTAAGGAGAAACGCTCCCACAGAAATAATTGCAAGAATCGCCACGGTAACAATCAGCTCTACCATCGAAAATCCACTATTCTTTTTTCCGCTTATACGATTCCCTTTCTGCATCTTATCTTTACTCCTTTGACCAGTTCTGATAGGTTACAAGCTTCGTTACATCCACGGCATCCTCTCCGGTATATGCCTTTCCAATACTGCCTACATAGTACTGGCTGTTCTTCAATACCTGTGACAGAATATAGGTATCTGACCCCTTCTTATATTCGGCATTCTGAATGACTCTGGCAGCATCCTGCATATCAGATGACACTGTTGAGCTGCTGCTTCCCGGCATGCCAAAGGTCACCTGGCCACCACTTAAAATTGTGCCGGAGTAATCTGCTGTAACGTTCACATCTCCGGTTGCAATGATAAGCGGTACATTCTTTCCACCCAGAAATGAAGCATCCACCTCCAATGCTGATGCACCTTCATTATCTGTTACGTATGCCACCTGCCGGACTCCATCCCCATCGGTAAATTCAAATTCTACTGCTCCGGATGTGCCGGTAATTTTTTTCAGTCCGTCTACATCCACCAGATTTTCAAATACAGTGGCTGCTTTCTGCTCCGTTGTAAGCCTCTCATAATCCTTTGTCAGTGAAATATTATAAGAAGCATACATATCCTGCCAGCCGCTCTGCAGTCCGGCATAATAACCATCCTCGTAAATATCGTCTAATCCATTACTTATGGTTGTCGGCTCAATGGTTCGGATTCCTTTTGTATCCCAGACAAGAATGCTTCCGTTGGTAATCTTCTCCACAGTGCTGCTCTCCCGGATAGATAATTCTGCGTCATCCACATAAAGAGACAGGTACTGCTGCCTTGTGGCTGCATGGTCTGCATCATTGTAGTATGCAAGGTCAAATGCCGCTGCTTCCTTTGCATTCTCGAATTTTAAGAAATAATAAACCAGACCATCTTTATATAATGGTGTGATATCAAAAGCATGATAATTTTTTAACACTTCATAATTAATATATTTTTCCGGAGTTGCTGCAAAATCACTCTTTGCCATAAAATCTTCCGCTACCGTTGTGGGATTGGTAGTCTTTATAAGAAAACAGTCTGCCGGTGCAAGATATGCCGTCTGGCTGCTCTTTACAGCCAGGGACTCTCCCATCATGGCATTGCCGCTTCCGATATAGGCATTTCCTGCTAGCATCAGTGTCTTTAATCCATTCATGCGGATACTTGCCTTGCCACTGTCTGCAATTCCATTGATAATCATGGCACTGCTGTATGCTGCCTTATTGGCATTGACTTCTTCTGTAACTACAGATGCCGCTGCCTTGGCAGTTTCCGGATTACCGTAGCCATAATATTCTCCACGCAAGGTAACATCACCGCTTCCGGTAATCGTCAAATCATCCGATACATATGTACTGCCGGATAAGGACAGGGCTGCGTTGCTGTAAACATTGAGATTATCTGCCCATATCGTAGCTTTGGTATCCGTTGTAAAAGAACCTTTATTTTCTACCGTAAGTCCGCCTCTGGTAATCAGCGTCTTGCGCAGTCCAAGCATTACACTTCCACTGTTATCAATGTGGAATCCATTCCGGTCACTGCTGCTCCCGGTATAATAATCGCCTGCGTATACATTGCCATTCATGGTAAGTGTACGGTTTCCATTGTTTACCCAGACACCTTCATCTGCTACCACACAGTAATTCAGCAAATCCGGTACTGATGTTGACTGGATAAAGTTTACCTGTGGATAGCTTAATACCAGATCTGTATCTACAACTGACTCATAAGCATCTGCATCCTTATAAGAAAGCTCCAGATTCATAATCACAAGACCGGACTGTGTTACCACAAAATCTGCATCTTTGCCATCCTGTGTTGTAAGTCTGGCTCCGGTACCGGTTGCTGCTTCATAACGGTGGGACGCACCGATATAATTCTCAAGATAGCCGATATCATAATGGGTATCATCCATGGTCTGCCCGATTTTCTTCTTTAACTCCTTCCGGTACAATTCCCGGAAGGTGCTCTGGCGCACAGCATCCTGATAACTGCTGGCAGAATATTGAGACATAACAGAAAGATATGCCTTGGTTGCTGCATCTGCTACATCCTGCTGCAGACCGGTACGTATCTCATCCATTGCTGCTTCTGCATCATAGAAATTATCCGCAGACTTCTTATATACTGACTTCATCTGTATATTCATCAGAGAAAGCGACAGTACTATAACCACCAGTATGCTTACCAGTGCCACTGTTCCAATGACCATGACCAGTGACATTCCTCGATTGTCCCGTGATTTCTTCCATCTGTTCATTGTTTTCCCGCCTTACTTCATTGCCGTTCCTGTTAAGGTAATTGATTTTTCCGAATCTACCGGTTTAACGGTTACTTCTACTGTATAAAGTCTGGCTGCATCTGCCTTTGCAGCCTCGCCCATCTTCTGAAAACCAAAGGCGCTTTTAGCTGTAGCTGCTGTAATACTGCTTCCATTTCGTTCTATACTGCCGATGTCTGTCTTATCATCTACAGAAAGATTTGTATGAATCTGTGTTGCTGCCACTGTTGATGGAGCACTTTCTATAATACTGACTGCAAGTGGTGTATCCTGCGAGCCCTGACGGATAAGATATACATCAACCGGAATATCCTGTCTGTTTTCGATTACCACCTTCTCCTGCGTTCTGTACATATCACCGGCTGTTCGAAGTGCCGGAATATAGCACACATAAAGACTTCTGAGATCTGCTCCGGTCAGCACCGAATCAAATATGGTCAGGGTCTGGGGTGTTCCGATTGTATTTCCGGAAGCATCACTGTATGTTACCGTCTGGGTAACGGTATATCTGCCGTGATTTTCCTTTACTGCAAAGCGGTATTCCGTTCTGCATGCATTCAGCAGTTCTTCCGCCTTCATGCCCAGCGAATCCGCATTTTCATCTATTATGTCAAATCTTGCATTCTTGTCCTCTACATAAACAGCATCCCGGCTGTCATCCATAACAGAAATCTCCGGGATACCCTGTGCATTATATGCTTTTTCATCCGTACCATCCAGATAGGTCTCCTGCGATGGTGTCATTACTGCCTTAACATCATATGCCCTGCCATCAAAGCTGTAATTGCTATACTCAGCCTCATAAACAGGAAGATCCACACCATCTATCGCAACCGTGTCTCCCGATTTCACACCATAGCCTTCAACACCTGCTGCTTTTATTTCTTCCATAATATTTTCAGCCAGCGTAGTCGCATTTAAATTCTGTCTTGCCCTGACATTGGTCTGGGCAGATGTTACAAATGCTTTCAGTAAAGGAACTGCACACAGTACGAGAATCGCTACTGCAATCAGAATTTCCACTAATGAAAATCCCCGGTTATTTAAATTACGATTTAATTTATATTTTAACTTTCTGCTATTATAACCGCTCATACTGTCTCTGCTCCTTTCTGCTTTTCACATATTCTTCTATACTGTCCGGCTTTTCTTACCGCCCGGTATCTGTTCCTGTGGTATCTGTTGTCCCTGTAGTACCTGTTTTTCCTGTGGTACCTGCTGTTCCTGTAGTACCTGTTGTTCCTGTGGTATCTTCTGTACCTGCGGCATCCGATGGAGCTGACGGAGTAATCGTTCCCGTTCCAAAAATATCATCTGTTCCTAAGGATACCCCATCAATAGTTAACGGTTCATATGGTTTCTCACTTCCGTAAAGATAATACATATTTACCGTCATATTTCCTTTCAGTTTCCCGGTCTCTTCATCCGGACCGAAGCTTGCTGTATCCACAGACATCTTGAAATTATTCTTCTTTAATCCACGCAGGCAGTTCTTAAGCTGTGTATAATCACAGTCACAGTCAAGATTTACCACGGTACGATATAACAATTTACCATCATCTGCCGGATTGCTTCCATCTTCATTCATTTCATAAACCATTTCGTCCGTCTGAAGACCTACGCCGGTAACATGAAAGCCATACTCTTTTTCAAGGCTTCTGGCAAACATAATCTTATCCTCCGAACGGATCTCTGATGGAATTGCATCCATTACCTCCTGCATTTCCTGTGTCATGGAATCTGTATATGCCTTATAAGTCTCTTCGTTCTGCTTCATGGTCTGCATAACCTTTACTTCTCCACGCACCTCATCTACCTGGCTCTTTAAATTTTCATTTGCCTTCTGGACATTCAGATATCCAAACTGGTAGATTAAGAAAAATAATACTATGCCGCCTAATACAAATATCAGTTTTAATTCCCTGTCGTTTACTTTCTTATTTTCCTTATTCATTGTCTGCCTCCCCACTTTCGGTACTGCCTTCCATATCCGGATAAATATACTGGTCACCATTCATATAGGTCTCGACATCTTCTTCCGGTGTGGTCTCGGTATCAATGGAATCATCTGCTGTACCATTTACATAGGTACACATCACTGAAAATGTTACCGTAATTTTACCGTTCTCATCTGTGGATTCTGTAATTCCGTTGGTCGTTACACTGCGGAAAGCATCGAAGGTTGCAAGATTCTGCAAAATCTTTGCTGCTTCTTCCTTTGTAGATACTTCAATGTCCATGGAAATTCCCTCTCCATTACTGGTAAGGCTTGTTACCTTTACACCAGATGGGAATTTTTCTTCCATTTCTTCAATGGCATCTGCCAGTGCATCACTGACTGTCTCTGTCTTGCCATTCATTTTTGTCACATCATCATACTGGCTCTTGGTATCCACATATGCATTATAAATATCCTGTATATATTCCAGTTCATCCTTCTGCTTATTCAGGGTATTCAGTTCATGGGATAATGCAATTCTCTGCACTCCGGATAATGCCAGCAATATCACAGCACATGCCACACAAAGCAGACCAATCAGCTTTGCTGCAAACAATTCGCGTTTTTTCTTCTCCTCTATAATCTTTGCAGTCTGTGCCGAACCAAACACGAAGTCTAATGGCTGTATTGCTGCTCCATAGCAGGCTTCATACATGGCATCCAATCTGCCTCCGGATGTACGGAAACCGTTTAAAACATCTTTTTCCTGCAAATGTACCGGAAGATTCAATTCCAGGGACATCAGTCTGTCCAGTCCCTTGATATAAGCTCCGTTACCAATCAGGAAACACTCTTTTACTTCTGCCCCATTATTTCTGGACTGATAATAATCTAATACCCGCCGGATATTGCCAATCATCGGACGCAGTGCTTCTACCGCTTCTGCCCGCATGGCATTTATGGCATCTTCCGGTGCCGCCTGGTTTGCATCCAGACAGTCTGTCTGCTGTAATATATCCATTGCTGCCGGATACTGTTCCTTCGGGAAAAGACCGGAATCCACTACAACCTTCTCTACTTCTTCAAAGCCATAAAATACTGTTCTTTGTAATACAACCATTCCCTGATTGATAATCGTAATCATGGTTGCATTATTGTCTAATTTTACAGAACAGCAGATATTATTTCCTACTGCTTTATGTATTATCTGGAAAATACTGTTTCCCACATAGTCAAGTGCGGTAAGTTCCAGAGAGCAGAAATCTGCCAACGCTTCATAAGACTGCACCAGATCTCCCGGCACAGCAAATACATATAATTTTCTCTTCTTTACCGTGTCCTGCTGTACCACACCTTCATTCCGGTATACCAGCTGATACCGGGATAAATCTACCGGGAAGAAATCTGCTGAATTTGTATTTAAGAAATCCTTGATACGGTTTTCTTTTATCATCGGAATCAGCACTTCACGGCTTGCTATCTTACCGGAATTAACTACAAATAAAGTTTTCCGTGTCTTAATCTTATTTGCATCCAGAAGCTTATGTAAGGCTGTGCGGAATTCCTCACTCTTACGCACACCAGCTTCTCCAATTACACCTACCGGAGTCTGAAAGCTAAAGCTTCGATATACTTTCGGATTCTTCACCCGGTAATCCATCTCCAATACATGGGTTACATCAACACCTATTTCTATACTTAATATCTTCATCCTTCACTCACCTTTCGTGATTATAACTGGAAAGCATACCTATACTTCATACACTTTCCACTTATAATCACTCTTTTCTACATAAAAAGTCCCAGATACCAGTCTATCATCCCATTTCCCCACAGGGCCGCAATAAATATCCCGACCGATAAGTATGGACCCAGCGCCAGCATTCTGCCGGCACCACATACCTTCATCCGGAACAGATGCACCACAGAACCCGCAATACATCCCATCACAAATGCAAGAATAATCAACTTCCATCCGAGAAGCAGCCCGGCCGCCGCCATCAGCTTGATGTCTCCACCACCGATTGCTGCTCCTCTGGTAAGAAGTGATAATAACAGCAAGAACAAGCTCACTGCAAAGAAACCAATCATCAAGGTTCCTCTGTCCCCTTTTCCAAATACGCACCGGATAACCCCCAGTACAAACAGGAACACATTGATTCCAAAAGGAATCTCATAGGTGCGGTAATCTATCACACTAAGTACGATTAACGCAGAAGTCATAAGGCAGTATAAAATACTGTCCCAGCTAAAATCTGTTGCATAAAATACAACTACATAAAGGATTCCATTGAGTGCTTCGACGATAGGGTACTGCTTTGACAGCTTCGAACCACAGTAACGGCATTTTCCCTTTAAGAAAAGATAACTGAACAGCGGCACTAAATCATACCATTTCAACCGGTGCCCGCAGCTCATACAGTGGGAACTCTCCCGGACGATATCTTCTTTCTGTGGTATCCGGTAGATACAGACATTTAAGAAGCTTCCGATGACAATTCCATATATGAAAATAAATACTGTGATGAGTGCAAGCATTGGTGTCATGGTATGTAGTGTCCTTTCTTAGCCCAGCGGATTATTTTGTCCACTTAGATGCATCTTTACCTTCGATGGATGGAGATATCTTGGTATCTTTTGTATTATCATATACTTTTCCTGTATTAGGAAGTGTTTCTGATGTCAGATATACTGCAACTTCCCCTTTATCGCTGCAGCTATAAGCAAATTTGTAGCTGGAATCCACTTTACATGTAGGTGCAGAAGAGCCCATTTCTAATGCGGTTGCAACATCTGCTGTTACTGCATACATTTTTCCATCATAATGCATATCTTTTGGTGCTGTTCCCTGGGAATCAGCGTACTGAGCTGCTACTGCATTGTAGATATTCTCTGACTGCTGGATATCTCCGGATACTTTGGAGCTGCTGATGTACTTAACAAACTGAGGAATTAAGATTCCTGCTAAGATTGCCATGATGGCAATAACGATGATTAACTCAACTAATGAAAAGCCTTTGTTGTTCTTTCTGTTTCTAATCTTGTTCATAATGCTATTCTCCTTCTTGTATAGATATAAATATTTTATCTTAAAATCCCGCCCCTATTACGGAATCTTAATTCGTTTTACATGTTGCCGAGCTGGTTGTACATGGAAAGCATCGGCGCATATATTGCTGCAATCAGAATTACTACGATAATTGCCATTACTACGATAATCATTGGTTCCATTGCCGCCATAACCGTCTGGGTAGTCATCTCAACCTCTTCATCATAATAATCTGCCAGCTTGTCTAACATGCCCTCAATATCACCGGTTTCCTCGCCGATAGAAAGCATGTGGATTACCATAGGCGGAAACAGTCCGCCCTTCCGCAGCGGTTCTGATAATGGAACACCCTTTGCCACTTCCTCTCTTGCCGACTGCAATTGCAGCTGGAAGTGACGGTTCTTCATCAGCTTGGTGACTGCATCAATTCCATGAATCAATGGAATTCCTGCATACATTAAAGTACTTAATGTACGGGCAAACTGTGAAGAATATGTCTTTATGTTTAACTTGCCAAATATTGGAAGTTTCATGGCTATTTTGCCAAAGAACAGCTTTCCATTCTCTGTCTTGCGCCATTCCCGGATACCAAGTACAATCAGCAGGATTCCTCCCACAAAAAGATACCAGAATTTTGTAATTACATGGCTCATGCTCATCATTGCCCGGGTGATGCCCGGCAGCTGCATGCCTGCCTGCTCAAAGGTTGCTGCATATCCCGGTATTACCTTTACTACCATCAGAATGACGATTAATACTGCCACTATCAGAAGTACCACCGGATAAGCCAGTGATTTTTTCATTAAACCGGACAGTTTCGCCGTCTTATCAAACTGCACTGCCATACGGCTGAAGGAAAGCTCGATATTACCGGAGGTCTCTCCTGCCGCCACCATATTCACTAACATTTCCGGGAAAATCTCTCCCTGATGTCCCATGGCTTCAGATAGTGTCTGTCCTTTCTCCACTTCGGTACGCACTTCATGAAGTGCAGCGGAAAGCCTCTTATTTTCCGTCTGTTCCTCTAACATTCCAAGGGCATCAATTACCGTAACCCCGGCTTCTATCATACTGACAAACTGCCGGCAGAACACGCTCAAATCCCTTGGTTTTACTTTCCGCCCAAAGCTTAATTTAATATCCTTTTCCAACATTCCGACTTCCTTTATGGATATTAAAGTAAGTCCGTTTTTCTTAAGCCGGGCTGCTGCCTTGTCCTGATTTTCTGCATCAATGGTTGCCTTCTTCTCTTTTCCCATGGCATCCACTGCTATATATGAATAACTGGGCACCTTCTCATCCCCCTTACAGTATATTTATCGGTTAAATTTCAAATTTGTTAACCATTTTTCTCATTCTACGGTATCCACGGAAGCTACTGTTAACAGTTTCCTGCAGATGCTCCGCAGTTTAGAATAGCGTTACCTTCTGCTGCATAACTGCCGGCTCCTGTGCAAAACTTACGGCATCTTCTGCTGATATCTTATTCTGCATATAAAGGTCATAAATGGCATCATCCATTGCCTGCATGCCAAGCTTCTTGCTGGTCTGTATCATAGACTGTATCTGGAAGCTCTTTCCTTCACGTATCAGGTTACGGATTGCCGGAGTGGCAAGCATGACCTCGTAAGCCGCCACACGTCCACCGCCTTCCTTTGGAAGAAGCTGCTGGGCGATAATTCCTTCAATAACACCTGACAGCTGTATCCTGGTCTGCTGCTGCTGATGCGGTGGAAACACGTCAATGACACGGTCAATGGTTGCTGCTGCACTGTTGGTATGCAGGGTTGAAAATACCAGATGTCCGGTCTCTGCCGCCGTAATCGCAATACTGATTGTTTCTAGGTCACGCATCTCCCCCACCAGAATTACATCCGGGTCTTCACGCAATGCGGCGCGAAGTGCTGACGCATAACTCTTACTGTCGTAACCGATTTCCCTCTGCAATACAATTGACTTGCTGTGAGGATGCAAATACTCAATCGGGTCTTCCAGTGTAATAATTGTCTTAGCATATGTTTCGGAAATAATATGTATCAAAGACGCCAGTGTGGTAGATTTACCACTTCCGGTCGGTCCTGTTACCAATACCAGTCCACGCTTGCGGTTGGTCAGGTCAACCACAGATGGTGGAATACCCAGCCGCTTTGCTTCCGGTATCTCAAACGAGAGTATACGGAGTGCTACCGCGTAAGTACCTCTCTGACGGAACACATTAAAACGCACCCTGTGAAAGCCTGCGATAGAATACGCAAAATCCAGTTCTCCATTTTCCTTCAGCTCTGCCTTCTGCTCTTCCGTCAACAGCGGTTCTATCATTTCTTCTATTTCAAATGGTTTTATCTTCTCATCTGATGCAGGAACCAGTTCTCCATCAATCCGGAACATCACCGAGCTTCCCGGTGCAAGATGGATATCGGATGCTCCTTTTTCATTTCCTTCCCGCAAAAACATTTCTATTCTGTTCATTGTAAAATCCCCAGTTCTCCTTAATCCTCAGCAGATACTCCCACCAGCTCTGACACAGAAGTAATTCCTTCTAAAACTTTACGTCTGGCTCCCGCTGCAAGAGTTTCCATTCCATTTTCTACTGCCAGATGTTTGATTTCGGCAGTGGAAGCATCTTTTGCTATGGCATTTTTCATTTCTGTGTTGATTTCCATCATCTCATAGACACCGATTCTGCCCTTATATCCTGTATTGGCACACATCGGGCAGCCCTTTGCTTCAAAAATCATCGTCTCATCCAAATCATCCAGATTCAGAAGCTTGCGCTCATATTCAGTCGGCTTATGCGGCTGTTTACAGTTCGGACAAAGTCTCCGCACCAGACGCTGGGCAATCACTCCGATTACGGAATCTGCAAGAAGATATCCCTCTACGCCCATATTTAACATTCGGGTAATGGTTCCTGCCGCACTGTTGGTATGCAGGGTACTTACTACCAGATGTCCGGTAATAGAAGCCTGTACCGCAATCTCTGCGGTTTCTTCGTCTCGGATCTCACCAATCATGATAATATCCGGATCCTGTCGCAGAATTGAACGCAGTGCAGATGCAAAGGTCATATCCGCTTTGGCATTTACCTGTACCTGATTGACGCCGTCCAGATTCGCCTCTACCGGGTCTTCTACTGTGATAATATTAATATCCTCTGTATTCAGTTCAGAAAGTGCTGTGTAAAGCGTCGTTGATTTACCACTTCCGGTTGGTCCTGTTACCAAAAGGATTCCATTCGGATGCTTTAACATACGGTCAAAGCTTTCCAGCTCCCCCGGGGTAAATCCAAGTTCCCTCTTATCCTTGGTCAGTGCTTTCTTCTGTGCAAGACGAAGTACACACTTCTCTCCATAAACCGTTGGCAGGATTGATACACGGATATCGTATTCCACACGGTCTACCACAAGGGTAATTCGTCCATCCTGTGGTTTTCTTTTTTCTGATATATCCATGCCGCCAATAATCTTGATACGTGCTGTAATTGCATTCAGAAGCCGGATGTCGTAGCTCGCCTTCTCATATAACACACCATCAATCCTGTAGCGGATTCTTACACGGCTTTCCAATGCTTCTATATGTATATCACTGGCACGCTGTCTTGCTGCCTGCTCAATCATGGCATTTACCAGAAGGACAATCGGGGAATTTGCAATATCTTCATCATTCTCCTTCTCCTGTTCCCTCTGCTCTTCCTGCCGGCGCTCCAGTGCATATGCCTCAGCCACCTTCCTTGCTTCACTGCTTCCATAGAAACGGTCAAGGGTAAGCATAATATCATGGGTTGTGGCAATTACCGGTGCGACCTGCAGATTAGTAATAATAGAAAAATCATCAATTCCACGCATATCCATCGGGTCGGCCATTGCCACACGGACTTCATTCATATTATTCGGTGAAAAGCCAATTGGTACCATGACATATTTTCTCAGAACTGCCACGTCTACCAGCTTTAGCACATTTTCTTCTATCTGTATTCCACTAAGCGAGACTATTTCCAGTCCAAGCTGGCTTGACAGTGCCTTGGCAATATCCGTCTCACTGGTATAACCCAGCTCTACCAGAACCTCACCCAGCCGCTTTGTAGTTCCCTTTTTCTTCTCTAATGCATCTGAGAGCTGCTCATCTGTAATAATCTGTTCCTCAATCAGCATATCCCCCAGACGTTTCTTCTGTCTGCTTTCCATTCTCTGCCACTCTCCAAATCATTCTTCACATATCATGATGTGACAAAAATCATCACTATTTTATTATAGCCATTCTTTACATGCTTTTCAACAAAATTTCTATTTTTATTCGCTTTTTTTCGTAATTTTTATCTATTTTTTGTGTTTTTAAGTAAAATTCAGGGATAGACAAATGTCTCTTTTGCACAAGAAACACGGTCTATCCCTCATATTGTTTCTATATCAGACATTAAAACAGCTTCCACCAATAAACTCACGGATAATCGAATTATTATTGATATTATCCGCCGGTACCGGAAGGAAATAATCTAAGAACTTCAGCAGCCGCTTCGCTTCAAGATACTCCGGGCAGTCCCGTTCAATTGCAAACAACAATGGCTCTGCATACTGTTTCAGCACAGCAAGTTCATAAATTAAAGCTGAATTAAACATTACATCTGCACCTTCCTGAAATGGGAAGATATTTTTTTCTTCTCCCCGCCTTACCGAATCCCACATGGCAATGGTCTCCCTCGCTGATGTAGCCCTGGTTCTTGCATCCCTTACAATTCTCCGGATCAGTCTGCCATCTGTCGTCGGCAGGCAGTTATGTTCATCAATATCCAGCTGGGTCAGCGCACTGATATAAATACGGAATTTGCTTTCCTGCGGCAGAGAGTAGGAAAGCCTGTCATTCAGTCCATGGATGCCTTCAATAACAAGTACATCTTCCTCTCCAAGCTGCATCATTCTGCCTTTTTCTTCCCGCTTTCCGGTTTTAAAATTAAATACCGGCAGTTCTGTTGCATCTCCGTTTAAAAGACTTGTCATATCATTGTTAAAACGGTCAATATCCAATGCCTCCAGGCATTCGAAATCCAGTTTTCCATCTGCATCTTTCGGTGTCTTATCCCGGTCTACATAAAAATCATCCAGCGGAACCGGATGCGGTTTCATGCCATGGGCGGCAAGCTGTATGGACAGCCTGTGGGAAAACGTTGTCTTCCCGGAAGAGGACGGACCTGCTATCATAATGAATTTCTTATGATGTCCCTCTTTAATCTGCTCTGCCAGCTGTCCTATTTTCTGTTCCATCAGGGCTTCCTGTATCAGAATAATTTCCTGTATTCTGCCTGCAGAAACTGCATCATTCAAAGCTCCTATGGTTCCTACTCCCATGGTATGTCCCCACTCTGACGCTTCTTCCAGTGTCAGGTACAGTTTATCCGATGGAACAAAAATATCCACCTTCCTGGTATCTTTTCCCGGAAAGAGCAGCATAAAACCTTCTTTATATAATGTCAGGTCAAAATATTTCAGATAACCGGTAGACGGCACCATATATCCATAGAAATAATCTTTGTAATGATCCAGCTCATAGATATTGACTCTTGAGCTTCTCCGGTAGCGGAACAGTCTTTCTTTATCAGTCATTCCCAGTCTCCGGAAGAGTTCTACTGCATCTGCCGTCGGCAGACTATGCTTTTCAATCGGAAAATCGGCTTCTACCAGACGTTGCATCTCCTGCTTTAAATCCCTTAACATCTGTTCATCGACAGCTACCCATTCTGCCTGCTCTGATGCTCCGTTCTTTTCCTCATTCCGCTTCAGTTCGCAATAATATCCCTGGGCAATGGAATGCATGATGCGGACCGTAATCTTTTCTTCCCCATAAAGATTATGCACTGCCTTCTGCATCAGCAGCGCCGTACTTCTCCGGTATGCTTTCCTGCCATCCTTGTCTGCCGTTGTAATAAAGGTAAGATTTCCTGATTCTGCCTTTTCACGCAGCTCCCGCAGGCGGTTGTTCACCAGCACCAGGACAATATCATCCGGAAACTGTTTCTGATATTCCTTGGCAAGCTGCTTGTATGTGGTTTCCGGCACATACTCCCTTACGTTTCCATGAATATTAATTCTACATTTAACTTCTCCCATAGTAGTCCCCCATTTCTTTGATTACTATTTATACAATATAGGAAAACGGAGATTGTAACTTCTGGCTGTATATGTTCAGTTCCGGTAATCTCTCCTTGAAATATTCTGCCATATAGGTTACAAAAATATGCTCCAATCCATAATGTCCTGCATCTAAGATACTTAAGCCTCTGGCTGCTGCGTCGATTCCCGTATGGTGGTCAATATCTCCTGTTATCAACACCTGGGCACCCTTTGCAATCGCTTCATCCACTTCACTCTTTCCGGAGCCGGGACAAATTGCTGCACGCTGTACCATGCGGCTGGTATCACCAAATACTTTTACCGCTTCTGTCTGAAACCGGCTTTTTACAACCCTGCCGCAATCCCCTAGGCTTATCACCTCTGGCAGCATTCCCACTTTGCCGATACCACAGGATTTTCCCTGCCACTCCCCGGTTACTTCCAATGGTTCTGTCTCCATTAGTTCCAGGTAATCTGATGCAAGGTCCGCCATGACGCAGATATCAAAATTCGTATGCATCGCACAGTAAACCATATCCTGCTGTGCCAGTCCGTAAATTCTTCTGCCGATAAAATCACTGGTAAGAATATTTTTTATTCCACCAAAGATTAACGGATGATGCGTCAGTATCATATCAGCCTTAAGTTCTTTTGCTTCCGCAATTACTTCATCGGTTGCATCCACCGCCAGATAGATACTGTTTATCTCTTTCTCCCATCTGCAGACCTGAAATCCCGGATTATCCCATTCACAGGCCATTGCTACAGGAGCAAGTGTCTCTAATATTTCCCGTATCTGTTCACACTTCATATATTTTCTCCCATGATACGCTCTGCTTCTTCTATCATTGCAAGTTTCTCTTGCAGTTCTTTCTGCCGTTCAAAGCGTCTTGTACTGCCATCTTCTTTCTGCTGCAATTCATCCTGTTGCGTTGCAGATTGTTGCAGCAATTCTGGTTTCTGCAATACAGTTTGCTCCGGCATAAGCTTCTGGATTTCAATTTTCTTTAAGATTTCCGAGAACTGTCGTCTCTGTTTTATTAAATATTGTTTTAATATTTCATTTTTTGTCTGTAATAAATATCCACCATAACGAAAAGCAACATCCGTCAACGGTGCTGCTTTTCCCGGTACACATCTTAACATCACGTAATATTTGCCTTCTTCTTCCACCATATCTTCTTCTTCAATGTGAAAGCCTTCCGCATAAATATAACGGCGTACCTCTTCTATTTCAGACTGTGGCTGTAACACAAGATTATTCATCTTCTTCCAGACTTCCGGATGCTCTGCAAGAATCCGTTTCGTCAACGCTCCACCCATTCCGGCGATTACCACGCCATCGGCTTCAGATGGAGCCAGTGCCGTAAGTCCATCGGACAATCTGGTTTCTATGTAATCTTCTAAATGAACTTCCCGGATATGCTCCTCTGCCCGAAGAAGCGGCCCCCGGTTCACATCCATTGCAATGGCATGCCCAATACATTCTGACTGAATCAGATAAATCGGAACATAACCATGGTCACATCCTACATCTGCAAGGCAGGTGGTATTCTGAACCAATGCTGCAACTGCCTGCATTCTTTTTGAAAGTTTATTCATATATTACTCCAGATAGTCCTTTAATTTGCGGCTTCTGCTTGGATGACGCAGTTTACGGAGTGCCTTTGCTTCAATCTGACGGATACGCTCCCTGGTTACATTGAATTCTTTTCCAACTTCTTCCAGTGTACGGGCACGTCCATCTTCCAGACCAAAACGAAGGGTTAATACCTTCTGCTCCCGCTCGGTCAGTGTTCCAAGCACTTCCTCTAACTGCTCTTTTAACAGGGTAAATGCTGCTGCATCAGCAGGTACCGGTACATTATCATCCTGAATGAAGTCTCCTAAATGGGAATCTTCCTCTTCACCGATTGGAGTCTCTAAAGAAACCGGCTCCTGGGAAATCTTCAAGATTTCACGTACACGGTCTACCGGCATATTCATTTCTGCTGCAATCTCTTCCGGGGTCGGTTCACGTCCCAACTCCTGCAGTAACTGTCTGGAAACGCGGATCAGTTTGTTGATGGTCTCAACCATATGAACCGGGATACGGATGGTTCTTGCCTGGTCTGCAATGGCTCTTGTGATTGCCTGACGAATCCACCATGTTGCATAGGTAGAGAACTTATAGCCTTTCCGGTAATCGAATTTCTCAACGGCTTTAATCAGACCTAAGTTACCTTCCTGAATCAGGTCTAAGAATAACATACCACGTCCCACATAACGTTTTGCAATACTTACCACCAGACGAAGGTTGGCTTCTGCCAGACGTTTCTTTGCTTCCTGGTCTCCTAATTCCATTCTCTTTGCCAGCTCGATTTCTTCTTCTGCACTTAAAAGAGGTACTTTACCGATTTCCTTTAAATACATACGGACCGGATCCTCAATGGATACGCCGTCCGGTACCGATAAATCAATCTTTTCTACCTCTACCTCGTCTTCGTCATCTAAGATGATATCGTCATCGATATCGTCATCATCCATGATTCGAAGCACATCAATGTTATTGGTCTCAAGGAAGTCTAAGATTTTCTCAAACTCATCTGCATCCAGTTCCATGTCCTTGAAGAACTCGCTGATTTCCTGATACTCAAGGCTGTTCTTTTTCTTCTTTGCCAGCGCAAGGAGTTCCTGGAGTTTTTCCTGCAATTTTGCTTTTTTCTCCTCAATGCTCATCTTTTCGTCTTTTGCTGCCGGAGCACTTTTTGCAGCTTTTGTTGTCTTTTTCGTAGTCTTTTCCATCTTTTCATCCATTTTCTTGTTCATCCTCTCATGATTCGTCATATAAACAACGGGACTAAATAGTATTTTGTCCTCAATCTATAGAAATATGCATTTTCTCCATATTCTGCAAGGTTCTCTTATCTGCCACAAGTTGTTGCAAGCCCTGCATATCCGTAGGTTCTAAGTGCGCCGAACGATAGGAGATGCTGTTATCCTTCACCCGCAGAATCGTCTCTTTTAACGCCTTATCCCGCTCTGCAGCAGAATCCACTTCATGGATTCTCGCATGGAAGAGCTCTGCAACTTCCCGCTGTTCCTCTTCTTCTGCAAATAAACTGATAATCTGTGCCGGATTGACAGTACCCGACTTCTTCTGCTCGTAGAGAAGCTCTGCCACCTTACGGAAAATGTCTTCCGTAAAATCTTCCGGTGTAATGATATCTTTGATTTTATCGTACAGATTATCATATTCTATGAGCCAGGTCAAAAGCAATTTCTGGGACTGCTTCATGCCGTCCTCTTTCTTATGCTTCTTCTCATTCAGCCCACTCTTAAGCGGTGTCCGCTCTTTTACAAGTCCTCCCTGGGTGCCCAGCTGGTTTACCAGATTCCGGAGTGCTTCAAAGCTCATATGATATTTATCCGCCACGGCTTCCATATAATTGTTCCGCTCCAGTTCCGTGGTAAAATCAAGCAGTTTCTTTGCCACTTCTGTCTGGAATGCGGTCTTTCCTTCCGGGTCCTTCATATCATATTTCTGCTCTAAGATCCTGATTTCAAACATAAAGCTGTTTTCTGCCGCATCAATCCGCTTCTGGTATTCTTCCGCTCCAAGTGCCTTGATGAATTCATCCGGGTCTTTGTACGGCTTCATGTTGATGACTTTGGCTGTCAGCCCTACTTCTTTTAAAATCGGGATTGCACGAAGTGCCGCCTTAATTCCGGCACCGTCGCTGTCGAAGGTAAGATAAACCTCCTTCGTATATCGTTTCAGCAGACTGGCATGTCCACTGGTAAACGCGGTTCCTAAGGATGCCACTGCATTATCAAAGCCTGCCTGATGCAGCGCAATTACATCCATATAGCCTTCACATAAGAGCATCTGCGGTTTCTTGGTCTGTCTTGCAAAGTTCAATGCATACAGGTTCCGGCTCTTATCAAAGACTTTGGTCTCCGGCGAATTCAGATACTTCGGTTCGCCATCCCCCATGACTCGTCCACCAAATCCGATTACTTTATTATGCACATCCATAATTGGAAACATGGCACGATTCCAGAATTTATCATGTCCGCCCCGGACTTCGTCAATGGACACAAGACCGGATTCCTTTAAGATTACATCATCATATCCAAGCTTTCTTAAATAGCGGTACAAATCATCACTGTATTTATCCGAATAGCCAAGTCCAAACTTCTGCATAGTGGCATCCGATAATTCTCTCTTTTTAAAATATTCATACGCCTGTTTTCCGTGTTCACTCCGTAGCAGCATATAATAATATTTGCCGGCTGCCTTGTTAATCTCTAACAGAATCTGGCGTTTGTCTGCTTCTTTCTTTGCCTGGGCACTCATTTCCTGCTTCGGCAGTTCGATTCCGGCACGCTCTGCCAATGCCTCCATCGCTTCCGGGAATGAAAAGTTCTCATACTGCATCAGAAAGGTAAATACATTTCCACCTGCTCCGCATCCAAAGCAGTAATACATCTGCTTATTCGGTGATACGGAAAAAGAACCGGTCTTTTCATTATGGAAGGGGCACAGTCCAAAATACGTGCTGCCTTTTTTTGTCAACCGTACATATCCGGAAATCACATCTACAATATCATTTCTGGAACGTACTTCTTCTATTAATTCATCTGAATAATATGCCATTCCTTAATTCACCTGCCAAGCCTTCGGTACAAAATATTCTGAGAATTTGGCAATTGCATACTGGTCGGTCATTCCTGCGATATAATCACATACTACCCGTTCTTCCTCTTCGCCTTCCGCAATCATATCGGTATACTGCGCCGGCATTGTCATCGGATGTTCCATATAATATGTAAACAGTTTGCTGAGTAATCCTTCTGCCTTTGTCTCTTCTCCTTTGGCAATGGGATTGGTATATACGCTTACAAACATGAACTTCCGTAAATCCTGCATTGCCTGGAAAATTTCATCGGACATAATGATATCCGGCTTATCCATGCTGTTGGTTATAATATCATGAATCAGTGTATCCAGCCGGTCTGCCGAATTCTTTCCCAATACCTTCCGTATCTCGATTGGAATATCTTCTTCCACCATTATCTTTCCACGCACCGCATCATCGATATCATGATGAATATAGGCGATTTTATCAGAGAAACGGACGATTTTGCCTTCCAGTGTATGCGGCATCGTACTGGTCTGATGATTTAAAATGCCGTCCCGCACTTCCCATGTCAGGTTCAGTCCCTGTCCGCCTTTTTCCAATTTCTCTACGATACGTACGCTCTGTTTATTATGTTTAAAACCACCGGAGCAAAGTTCATTTAGCACCCGCTCTCCGGCATGACCAAATGGCGTATGTCCCAAATCATGCCCTAATGCAATGGCTTCCACCAGATCTTCATTCAGCCGCAGTGCCTTTGCAATGGTTCTGGCATTCTGTGATACCTCTAAGGTATGCGACATACGGGTACGATAATGGTCACCCTTCGGTGTTAAGAACACCTGCGTCTTATTCTTCAAACGGCGGAATGCCTTACAGTGGAGAATACGGTCTCTGTCTCTCTGGTATACGGGACGTATATCACAAGGTGCCTCCGGATAATCCCGTCCTTTGGAATTCTCGCTTAATGCTGCATAAGGGCTTAACATCTCATGCTCCATGCGCTCCATCCGTTCCCGAATTGTCATATCCTTATCTTCTCCCTTCCTGTCACATCACCATTTCATGATGTAAATGCACTGCCATCATCTTTACCATTATGAGGACGTCATTCGACCTCTGCTATTATAATTCTGTGTCCACCTTCAAATTTCCTTTATTTTTTACAAAATTTCATAATATTTTTTCTAATACTTTCCAATGCGCTTCGAAATCGCCCTTGCTACCTTATAAACCGGATTCTCCATCTTCTTTGCCACCTGTTTTAATTCCTGCCGGATGGCAATGGACTGCGGGCAGTGTTTCTCACATTTTCCGCACTGACGGCATTTTGAAGCGTTGGTCGGATTTGTCTTTAAAGTGGTACACATAATATATGCCTTCATACCGGAATAAAAGCTGTCGGTATAGCGTGTATTATATGCTGCAAAACAGGTCGGAATATCTACTCCATGCGGGCATGGCATACAGTAGCCGCAGCCGGTACAAGGTACCTTCATATGCTGGTTAATGGATTTCTTTACCTTTTCAAAGATTTCCAAGTCTTTCTCTGTTAATGCATCTGCTGTGGCATCCGATGCAATCCTTACATTTTCCTCTACCTGTGCAATATCATTCATTCCGGAAAGCACTACTGTCACCTCCGGATGATTCCATATCCAGCGGAGTCCCCATTCTGCCGGGGAACGATGTGGTTCTGCAGATGCAAATATGGCTTTGGCAGCCTTTGGCAGTGCATTCACCAGCCTGCCGCCCCGCAGCGGCTCCATGATAATCACCGGAAGTCCCTTCGCTGCAGCATATTTTAAGCCTTCGGTTCCCGCCTGGGTATGTTCATCCATATAATTATACTGTATCTGGCAGAAATCCCAGTCGTAAGAATCTATGATTTTCTTAAACTGGGTGGCTCCGCCATGGAAAGAAAATCCGATATTTCCAATCTGACCGCTTTTCTTTTTCTCTGCAATCCAGTCCTGTATTCCAAGTGCAGTCAGCCGCTCCCATGCTGCAATATCATTTAACATATGCATCAGATAATATTCCACATGGTCTGTCTGAAGGCGTTCTAACTGTTCCTTAAAATACCGCTCCATATCACCTTCTGCCTTAATATAATAATGTGGCAGCTTGGTGGCAATTTTTACCTTATCACGATAGCCTTTTGCCAGGAACTTTCCCAGGCATGCTTCACTTCCACCGTAAGTATATGCGGTATCAAAATAATTGACCCCGGCTTCCACTGCCGCTGCCATCTCCCGCTCTGCCTTTTCCTGGTCAATTGCGGTTCCTTTCTTAGAATAACGCAGGCAGCCATAGCCTAAGATGGACAGCTGGTCTTTGTTTCCCGGATTTTCTCTATATTGCATGTTTATTCTCCCTTGCACTTGTTGTTATGGTGACTGCGAAATGTTTAATGATAAATATACGCATTCATCCTATGACGCAAATATTTGCTTTATACTACAGAATGTTGTAATTCTAATGACGCGTGTGTGTCTTTGTTTATGAGAGTCTGTCTTCCCAATGTTTGACAAGATACTGCCTTCTGTTCGCCTGTAGGCGAATACATTTGCGCAGACTGTTAGGGGCTCTTAGAATTTTGGCAAAACCTGGCAACGCTGGTACAAGGATGTACCAGCGAGGTGCAGAGGAACATGGATGTGACTTTGCACCGTTTGCCATATATAGAATAGCTTTTTCAAAATTCTTAGAGCCCCTTGCAGCTGGAGCAGTATTCGCTACAGGCGTACAAAAGGCGTATCCAGTCAAAGCAGCGGTAAGACATCCTCACATCAGACACACACGCATCCTAAGAATTACAATACATTCTGTATCAATCATCAAATATTCGTGTCTTAGGATTGATTGCCATCTTTTTTATCATTTCCCATTTCGCAGTCACCGATTCTGCATAAGTTGCCGGGTGATGATATTTTCATACCACCACCCGGCACATATACTGTCATTATAAAGCTATCGGGAAAGTTTTGCAAGAATCACTCCCGCTCCTTTATCTTTTTAAATCCATCGGTCATGTCATAGGATGTAATGTTATCATTAATCCAGAGGTAAAATACATTGCCACTATACATTCCACGGACATTTTCGTAATTGACTCCGTTAATGCCCGGAATTTCTGCCTGTTTCTTAAAGGTTCCATTTTCATAGGAATATATCTGGTAGGTCTGCTTGGTTCTGCTGCCGCTATAATCCTCACAAACCAGACCGATTAAATTCTTATCTTTTGAAATGATGACACTCTTATAATCATATAATGCTTCGCTATAATCTACATCCTTTAATACCAGCTTTGCTTCTTCGGTTACTTCTCCCGGATTTTCTATATTAAACATGGAAAGCTTAATGTTTTCTATATTTCCGGTATTCTCATCTGATTCATAACCGATGCCCAGTAAATGTGTATCATCCCAGAAATGCAGATATTCGGAGAAGCCGGTCACCTTGAGTTCGCCGATAATTTCCGGTTTTGCCGGATCTGATAAATCCACGGTAAACAGTGGGTCGGTATTCCGGTAGGTTACAAAGTAACCAGTGTTTCCCATAAAGCGGGCGGCATAGATTTCTTCTCCCGGTGCAATGCCCGTCAACTGTCCGGTTAATTTCATGTTCTCATCCAGAATATAAAGTGCATTCACCTCATCCTCTGTGCTATAATCGGTGGTCAATACCCGGAGATATCCATCACTGGCATTGATTGCAAAGGTATCTCTGACATAACCACTTACTGCCGCTGCCGCCACGCCACTGATTCTGCCCTCATCCAGTGCAAATTTCGCAATATTGGTAATCATTGCTCCATCGTAATCTTCCTCATATAAATACAGGGCATCTTTGCTGATATAAGTCTGGGCATATCCGGAGATTACAAGCTTACTGTCCAGCACTTTATCCGGCTTATTTACATCCAGTGAAGAAACCAGTATCCCACTTTCTCCTGATGACTCCGGCAGATAAATTTCACCGGCGGCAACCTTTTCTCCATTTACCTTCGGAATCACTGAGGTATATTCCTTTTCTACATATCCCACCACATCGGATGTCATATTATACTGCGTAAAAAGATAGACTACATCTCCGATTTTCCGGGAAGTATTATAATAACCATCCTGGATTAATCTTCCTTCAAATTCCGGATTCTTGCGGTCTACGATACTGTATACCTGTATCTGTGTGGTGCTTTTTCCATTCATTTCATAACAGAATGCGCTGTCTTCTTCTAAGGATGTTTCATAGCACTGTACCACCAGAATCAGCTGGTCTCCATCCACATAAATTTCCATCACCCGGTCTGATGCGCCACAGTCTTTCGGCAGGAATCGTGTTACTTCTTTTAATTTTCCATCCCGGATATCCGTTATAACAATGTATTTATCCTCTACCGTATAAATGTAACTGCCATCAATTTTAGCAATATCACTCTCGTCTACGCCTTCCATCTGAAGATTTGTCGTAGAATAATCTTTTCCGCCTTCCTTGCTGCCCTCCGACAAATCGACAACGGCACTTCCGTACTCAGCTCCATCACTGTAGTAATATTTGTCACTGCCGGAATTCATTGTTCCCGAAGCAGCAGTACTTGTCTCTGCGCTCGCTTCCTCTTCTATCCAGTTCTGCTGATTGTTCTGCTGATACCCTTTAAGAAGGGTCTGATATACTTCCTTATAATCCGATGCAGGATGATACATTGTTCCAAGAGCTGTCACATCCACATACCCTGTTTCATCTGCTTCTCCCACAGTCTGCTGCGTATCCGTCATTGCTATGGAATCCGTCTGCCCTGTACCGGAATTCTTATCAACACGGGTCACTGTTATATAAATTCCGCTGCATACTACCAGTGCCAGCACTGCCACCATACTTCCAAGTCTGCGCCATGGAATTATTTTCTTCGATTTTTTCGGTTTCAAGTGCTGATTTTCCTGCTGCTGTTTTGCTTTCTGTTCCTGTAATTGTTTTTCTATCTGTTCCGGTTTCAGAGCCTCTGGTATCTCTATCTCTTCCGCCGCTTTTCTTAACTGGGTTAAAATCTCCTGTTCATTCATACCGGCACCTCCATCTCATCTGAATTTCCTGTTGTTTTCCAGACTTTTTGCATATCTTCCGTTTCTCACTTCCAATATTTCTCCACCATTTTCTTTATTCCCCGGCTCTCTTTTGAGCGGACGGTATTTTCGTTAAGGTCTAACAGTTTTCCGATTTCCTTGCTGCTATACCCGCAGAATAAATGCATGGCGATAATCATTCGTTCCTCAGAAGGCAGCTCAAAGAACAGGCTCCGGACTGCTGCATGCTCATCCATTCCGGATTTTCCCAGATGCTCTAAAAGCTCCGGTGTCAGCTCTTCCGGCCGGGTCGCATACTCTTTTAATTTCCGTTTGCACTTATTACTTAAAATGCGGAATATCCACGCCCGGAACGCTTCTGTCTTTCGAAGCTCCCCGATTTGTGCAAATGCATCCATCACGGTATCACTGACCACATCCTGTGCATCCTGCGGATGCTTCAGCACATATAACGCAAAGCGATACAAGTCCTGATAAACGCCTTCATATAATTGTGCAAATGCACCGGTATCCCCACTTTGTGCCCTGCACACCAGCTGCAGTTCCTGTTCCATATGCTCACCCTATACCTTCCTAAGTCCTTTCCTTTGACCGGTCTCATATATATAGTGTCGCTGAATTTCATTCTGTTGCATATATTTTTAAATTTTTAAAAATAGCAGTACTCTTCACCGAATACAGATGCTGTCTAAGTGCATCTGCACTTCGGCGAACACTCCTGCTATTCTTCAAAATTCAAAAAACATATTTATAACTGACTGATTACCAGCACATCATTTTCACGAATCACAGTATTTCCGTTCGGTATCACAACTTTCTCATTCCGCTTTAGAACAAGAACCAGCTTCTCTTCTCCCAGTTTTATTCTGGATAATGGTTTTCCAATCCACTTGCTGTCTTTTTCGATTGGTATTTCTGTCAGACAGATGCCAAGATTTTCTTCCGGAGATAAGGCACTTAAGACAATCTTGTCTCCGGCAAGCACTACCGTGTTGCCATTTGGAATGATACGCTCCTCGCCTCTTAGAATCAGCACCAGTAATAAATCCGGCAGGGAAGTAAGGTCTTTTATCCTGCGGTTCTCCCATGGATGTCCCGCCTTGATGCTGATTTTAACAAACTCCACCGGCATTTCATCGGAATAGTCACTGAAAGTTTTCATGACGTTGCCATTTTCGTCTATCATGTCAAGCTTCTTTGCCACCAGTCCAAGCAGTGTACCCTGAATACTGATAGAGAACAGGACAATGAAAATAACTATGTGGAACAAATCATTTTTCGTATATGCCGGGCTTACTGTTGCCATAATTGCAAATACTATGGATGCCGCTCCACGAAGCCCCGCCCAGGACACCAGAAGCTGCTGCTTTACCGGGCAGCGGAATGGCATCAGGATAGCAAATACAGAAACCGGTCTTGCCACAAATGTTAAAAATACCGCAATTACCAGTGCAATCGGCAGTATCTTCGGCAGCTGGGATGGATATGCCAGCAGACCAAGCAGGAAGAAAATCAGCATCTGCATCAATCCGGTGATTCCATCAAAGAAATGCACCAGTGATTTTTTGTGATGAAGAGGAGTGTTGCCAAGGATAATTCCGGCAATGTATGCTGCCAGATAACCATTTCCATTTATCATGGATGCTCCGGCGTAGGATACCAGTGCCATACTGAATACAAATATCGTATCAAATCCATCTGTTGCAAAATTCACTTTTTTTAAAATGAATGCTGCTGCCAGTGCCACAACTACCCCCACTAATATGCCAAAAATAATCTGCGAGAATATCATGACAACCAGCGAAGAACCACTTAATTCTCCGCTCATTATTGTTAATATAATTACGGTCAGCATATAAGAACATGGGTCATTACTACCGCTTTCCACCTCCAGCATGGATGCAGTATTGTTCTTAAGATTCAGCCGCTTGGAACGAAGGATTGAAAAGACCGATGCCGCATCCGTAGAACTGATTACAGAGCCAATCAGCATACTTTCCCAGAAATCCATTTTCAATATAAAATGACAGAATGCTCCGGTTGTTACTGCGGTCAGTATAACACCTACTGTTGATAATAATACTGCTTTACCAGCCACCGGTTTTGCCTGTTTCCAGTTGGTTCCAAATCCACCGTAAAACATGATAAAGATTAAGGACACCGTACAAATCTGTTCGGCAATCGTAAAATTATCAAAAGGAATCTTTAAAATTCCATCTGTTCCAAACATCATGCCAAGAAGAATATATGCCAACAGCATTGGAATTCCCAGTTTGTTGGACATTTTATTCAATGACAGGCACAATAAAATCACTGCTGCTACCAGTAAAATATAACTTGTCATAAATACCTCTCTTTCCTGTTTTTATTTACCTGTTGCTCTTACGTCTTCTTCTATCCCCTTTTCTTTTATTACTTCTACCTATTCCTTCTTTTCTTCTGCCTCCATGATACTTCCAGCCTTTACCAGTCCTCTCTGCAGTGCATCCCTTGCATTCTTCCAAGGCTGCTCCTTATAACGGTAATCATTCTTACAGATGAACCATTCCAAATCATCCCGCACCCTCTCATATCCGTTAATAAAAGTCTCATTTAAAGTCATCAGAAATTCATTCAGGTATTTCTTACCCATATATTCCGGGGCACCGGAAAACAGAACTTTATAATGGTTTACACAGAAGCCTTTGGATGCTGCAAACTGTCTGCGGAAGTCTTCTTCTTTTTCATATAAATAGTAAATGGTATTGATATAATTTGTAAAGCTGTGATTGATATAATCACACACAAAGCACTTTTTCTCTTTTTCTTCCACAAAGGTAATCACCGGATGGACTGTCTGGCTCTTTTTCCTGAAAAGTCCGGCCGACTGCGGCAATGGCGCTTTCATTGCTTTTTTTAACTCCTTAGCAGTCTTATCCATATGGGTCTTTAACATCATGGCAAGCCCTAATTTATTCGGATATTCATATAACATTTCCAAATGCTTCTGACAGAAGCCCTGTTCATCACTCTGCTCCCGGATATCTCCCTCCATGTAACTTGCACCCGGTCTAATGGTATAATTGATGGCATTTTCTTCTAATTTCTGATACATTCTGCAGACCGGATATTCGCTTTCCTCTGCAAATGCATCCTGTATTGGTATCGTATAAATCTCTGTTTTCATTTTAATCTCCTTAAAGATACACAAAAGGGTATTCCATATGCACTCCTTCGGCCTGTGGAATACCCTTCTCTTTGCAATTGTATACCGTTTATTACATCATGTTTTTCGCTACTTCTTCTTTCATGGAAGAAACGTTAAACTTACGGATATTTTCATCCAGTTCTGCTGCTACAGAAGTAATTCTGACAGTTGCATTCTTACATTCTTCTACCAAAGCTTCAAACTCGTTCATTGCCTCAGAGGTATCTCTGGCACTTGTTGTATTTGTCTCTGCTGCTGCAGCAAGCGAATCCATTTTCTCTTCAATGGCACTCTTATGTTCATTCAAGCCACCGACTTCTGAATTGATTCCCTGAATAGAAGTGCTGACACTTTCAATTTCCTGATTCAAGGCAGTAAAGATTGTCTCTGTCTCGCGAATCTTTGCATTCTGCTGTTCAAATGCTTGTGATACTTTTCCGGTAATCTCTACACTGACATTGGAATTATCAATCAGTTCATTAACAATTTTATTAATCTGCTCTGAAGACTCTCTGGACTGGTCTGCCAAGGTACGGATTTCTTCTGCAACTACGGCAAATCCTTTTCCCTGTTCTCCTGCCCGTGCAGCTTCAATACTTGCATTTAAAGCAAGCAGATTTGTCTGGCTTGCAATTCCTGCAATAATCTCTGTTGCAGTACGAATCTGTAAGGCAGACTGATTGGTTCTGTCTGTCTGGCTCTGCACTTCATCAATAGACTGTCTGTTCTGTCTGCTGATTTCCACCAGCTGCTGCATAATCACCTCTGCTGATTCATTGCAGTCTTTCATTTTTAATGCACTGTCTGAAAGAAGTGTAATATTGCTGGCAATTACTTCAATGGCATTACCGATTTCTGCTACTTTCTGCTGTACATGCTGTGTTTTCTCTGCCTGTGAAACGGTATTATCTGTAATGGAAGCAACTTCACCGCTCACCTGATCCAACGCTTCATTCATCGTGTCAAAGGACTGGCTGAATGTCGTAGACAGCTCGCTTAATTCCCTGCTGGCTCTACGGATTCCGGTTACAATCTGTGCAAAGTTTCTTACCATATCATTGGCAGAGCCTAATAATTTGCTGATTTCATCTTTTTTTTCATTATGTTTTGGTTCTTCTAACTGAAGGCTTCCATCCGCAATCTTATCCATACTGCCAATTACAGCTTTCAGTTTTCCGGCAATTGCTACTGCAAGCCACAGGGAACCTGCCACAAATACCGCTAAGACCGCAATTAAAATAATCGTTCCCACACCTGCATTTAATGCTGTATTCTGTACCAGATGCATTATGATAATTCCGGCAAGTCCAACCAGAAGAATCGGGAGTGAAATTACTGCAATTAATCCAATTGCCAGTTTCTTTCCTATATTATTTTTTTCTGAAGATTTACGTTTCTCTGCCATTACTGCTCTTCCTCCTTATAGCTCTTATCTCTTATTCTTATGCATTGTCTTTTTATCCGGTTATCTTTAAATAAGCTGCGGAAAATGCCGGCATATCGAGACCACCCTGAAATACCGCTTTTTCTCCGGTCAGCAGGTCAACTGCTTCTGCTGCTCCTGCATCAAAGGATGCATGGAAGGGATTCTCTTCCAGATTGATTGCTACAAGAATCCGCTCACCATCAAAGCTTCTCTCAAATACAATCTGCCGGTTTGTTAAGAATACCTTGCGGTAGCCGCCATAGCAAAGTGTTTTTTCCGATTTATGAACCTTCGCCAGTCTGGAAATATAATCGGTAAGTTCATTCCATTCCGGTGCTTCAAAAGACGGACGGAGTGCTTCATCCCCACCATTTTCTTTCTTTCCTTCTGCAGCCCATTCACTTCCATAGTAGACACATGGGATGCCAGGAATTGCAAACAGCATTGCATATACCAGTGGAAGATGTTCTTTTTCCTTTAAAGTGCTTGCCAGACGGTTCACATCATGATTATCCAGGAAATTCAAAAGATGCCTGCCCTGATACATTCCGCAGAAATGCTGCTCCAGGGTATAATTGATTTCAAAGAGGTTGCGGTCATTAAAGCTGGACCACATTCCCTTATATGCCTGATAATTTGTTACACTATGCAACATATTCTGTTCATCCAAAAGACGATTATAATCACCATGAATCATCTCGCCCAGGAGATAAAAATCATCCTTTTTCGAATCTACGAACTGACGTAATCTTCTTACAAAATCCATATCCAGACTGTATGCAACATCCAGACGCAGTCCGTCAATATCAAATTCTTTTATCCATCCTTCTACTGCTGAAAAGATATGCCGGATTACTTCTTCATTCCGCAAATTCAGTTTTACCAGCTCATTATGACCTTCCCAGCCTTCATAGGAAAGTCCGTCGTTATAATTATTATTCCAGTCAAAATTCACATTTGTGAACCAGTCCTTATATGGAGAATTCTCTCTGTTTTTCAGCAAATCCTGAAATGCAAAGAAACCTCTTCCCACATGGTTAAACACTCCGTCCAACACTACTTTGATATTGTTGTCATGTAATTTTCCACATACTTCTTTAAAGTCCTCATTGGTTCCAAGTCTTACATCTAACTTTGTATAATCCCTGGTATCATAACCGTGACGGTCTGATTCAAAAACCGGACAGAAATATATTGCATCCACTCCAAGCTTTACCATATGCGGAATCCAGTCTTCCACTTTCTTTATCCGATGAGCCAGAACACCATCATTTTCTGTTGGAGCCCCGCAAAATCCCAATGTTGAAATCTGATAAAATACACTGTCATATGACCACATAAAAACTGTTCCTCCTGTCTGTCCATCATGTGCTGTGGTTTTTCTCTCTACTCGCAGAATAAAGAATGTGCCTTGGCACA
>OGPP01000570.1_pt1 | contig 36792 bp, 33 predicted proteins | sample 1553021 | NCBI WGS metagenome assembly OGPP01 (sample SAMEA2580217, study PRJEB22360) | human gut metagenome | biome: human gut; feature: human-associated habitat; material: faeces | place: Denmark | collected 2008/2010
CTTGAGCACCCATCGGCACGGACAACGTCCTGCACGCCGCGATCGAGGAGGGCGTGGACCGCGTCGTGTGCCTGTCCACCGACAAGGCCGCCTACCCCATCAACGCCATGGGCAAGTCCAAGGCCATGATGGAGTCCATCATCTACGCCAACGCCCGCAACGGCGCCGGGCGCACCACCATCTGCTGCACCCGATACGGCAACGTCATGTGCTCGCGCGGCAGCGTCATCCCGCTGTTCATCGACCGCATCCGGAAAGGGGAGCCGCTCACCGTCACCGACCCGAACATGACCCGCTTCCTCATGAACCTGGACGAGGCCGTGGACCTGGTGCAGTTCGCCTTCGAGCACGCCAACCCCGGCGACCTGTTCATCCAGAAGGCGCCCGCCTCCACGATCGGCGACCTCGCCGAGGCCGTGCAGGAGGTCTTCGGCCGCGTGGGCACCCAGGTCATCGGCACCCGCCACGGCGAGAAGCTCTTCGAGACCCTCATGACCCGCGAGGAGCGCCTGAGGTCCGAGGACATGGGCGGCTACTACCGCGTGGCCTGCGACTCGCGCGACCTCAACTACGACAAGTTCGTCGTCGACGGCGAGGTGGAGACCCAGGCCGACGAGTCCTACACCTCCCACAACACCGAGAGGCTCGACGTGGAGGGCACGATCGCCAAGATCAAGACAGCAGAGTACGTGCGGCTGGCCCTTGAGGGCCGCGAGCACGAGGCGGTGCAGTAGGGTGCGCGTCCTCGTCACCGGCGCCAGGGGCTTCGTCGGGAGGAACCTCTGCTGCGCGCTGAAGAACATCCGCGACGGCAAGGACCGCCGTGCCAAATACCAGCAACTCCTTCCCCTCGAGGTCATGGAGTACGACGTCGACTCGGTGCCCGCCGAGCTGGAGGACTACTGCTCCCGCGCCGACTTCGTCTTCAACCTGGCCGGCGTCAACCGCCCCAAGGACCAGTCCGAGTTCATGGAGGGCAACTTCGGGTTCGCCTCCACGCTGCTCGAGACACTCGAGCGCCACGGCAACACGTGCCCCGTCATGCTCTCCAGCTCCGCGCAGGCGAGCCTGTCGGGCCGCTTCGAGGGCTCGGTCTACGGCGAGTCGAAGCTCGCGGGTGAGGGCCTGTTCCGCGAGTACTCGGAGCGCACGGGCGCCCCGGTGCTAATCTACCGCTTCCCGAACCTCTACGGCAAGTGGTGCCGACCGCGCTACAACTCCGCCGTGGCCACCTTCTGCGACGCCATCGCGAACGGCCGCCCCTACACCGTGAACGACCCCTCGGTGGAGCTGGAGCTCCTCTACATCGACGACCTGGTCGACGAGATGCTTGGCGCCCTGCTGGGGGAGGAGCACCGCTGCGGATACGAGGGACTCGAGAGGGTAGAGGGCGACGAGTTCTGCTACGTCCCGGAAACTGACGTCAAGTCGCTAGGCGAGATCGTCTACCTGCTCGACTGCTTCCGCGACAGCCGCGAGACGCTCTCGGTGCCCGACCTTTCGGAGGGCTCCTTCTCCAAGAAGCTCTGGAGCACGTTCCTGTCCTACTACGAGCCGGGGAACTTCGCCTATAGCCTCAGGCCCAACACCGACGACCGCGGCTCGTTCACCGAGTTCCTGCGCACGCCGGAGCGCGGCCAGGTCTCGATCAACGTGTCCAGGCCCGGGATCACCAAGGGCAACCACTGGCACATGAGCAAGTGGGAGAGGTTCCTGGTGGTCTCCGGCACCGCGTCGATCAAGCTGAGGAAGGTGGGGGAGGACTCCGATGGAAACCCATTCCCCGTCGACGAGTATGTCGTCTCCGGCTCCGACATGCGCGCCGTGGAGATGATTCCGGGCTACACGCACTCCATCACCAACCTGTCCGACACCGAGGACCTCGTGACGGTCATGTGGGCCAACGAGCCCTTCGACCCCGAGAACCCCGACACCTACTACGAGGAGGTCTAGCCGCATGGGCAAGGACTATTCCGATATCGCTTTCAGGGACGACGGCCGACTGAAGCTGCTCATCATCGTGGGCACGCGCCCCGAGGTCATCCGCCTGTCCGAGGTTATCAAGAAGTGCCGCCGCCACTTCGACTGCCTGCTGGCGCACACCGGGCAGAACTACGACTACACGCTCAACGGCATCTTCTTCCGCGACCTGTCGCTTGACGACCCGGACTTCTACCTGGACGCCGTGGGCGCCGACCTGGGCGAGACCGTGGGCAACATCATCGCGGCCTCGTACAGGCTCATGGTGCAGGTGCAGCCCGACGCGCTGCTGATCCTGGGCGACACCAACAGCTGCCTGTCCGCCATCGCGGCCAAGCGCCTGCACATCCCCATCTTCCACATGGAGGCGGGCAACCGCTGCAAGGACGAGTGCCTGCCCGAGGAGACCAACCGCCGCATCGTCGACGTGATCTCCGACGTCAACCTGGCCTACTCCGAGCACGCCCGCCGCTACCTCAAGGACACCGGCTGCGCCCCCGAGCGCACCTACGTCACGGGCTCTCCCATGGCCGAGGTCCTGCGCGCCAACCTTGAGAAGATCGAGGCCTCCGACGTCCTCTCCGAGCTCGGACTGGAGCCAAAGAAGTACATGCTGCTCTCGGCCCACCGCGAGGAGAACATCGACACCGAGGCCAACTTCACGAGCCTGTTCACCGCGATCAACGCGCTGGCCGAGAAGTACGACATGCCGATCCTGTACTCCTGCCACCCGCGCTCCCGCAAGCGCCTGGAGGCCACCGGCTTCGAGCTCGACCCCCGCGTGCGAATGCACGAGCCCATGGGCTTCCACGACTACAACTGCCTGCAGATGAACGCCTTCGCCGTGGTGTCCGACTCCGGGACCCTGCCCGAGGAGTCCAGCTTCTTCGCGTCTATCGGGCACCCGTTCCCGGCGGTGTGCATCCGCACCTCCACCGAGCGCCCCGAGGCGCTTGACAAGGCGTGCTTCACGCTCGCCGGCATCTCCGAGAGGGGCCTGCTGCAGGCCGTCCACACCGCCGTCGAGCTCGACGCCGAGGGGTCGCTGCCCGAGGCTCCCGTTCCCGACTACGCCGACGAGACCGTGTCCACCAAGGTGGTCAAGATCATCCAGAGCTACACCGGCGTCGTGGACAAGATGGTGTGGAGGAAGGAGCAATATGTCAGTTAAATGTGATATGACTGCCATCGTCCTTACAAAGAACGAAGAAAAGAACATTAAGCGTTGTTTAGACTCAATTAAAGGTTTTGTTAAAAGGATTGTTGTAGTTGACAGTGGAAGCACTGATTCGACCGTAGAAATAGCAAAATCACTTGGGGCAGAGATTTATTGTCACGAATTTATTCATTATGCAGCTCAGTTTAATTGGGCATTAGATAATGTTGATGTGGCCACAAAATGGGTTTATCGAATCGACGCTGATGAATACGTGACTCCTGAACTAGCTTCTGAAATATCTCAAGCCTGCCACGATCATTCTGACGATGATGTAAATGGTTTCATCATGAAATTTAAAATCTTCTTTATGGGGAGATTTCTAACTCATGGTGGAATCTATCCATTTTATAATTTGACGATTTTCAAATATGGTTTAGGCCGATACGAAGACCGAGCCATGGGTGAGCATATTTATCTTACGCAGGGTAAGACCATTGATCTTGTAAACGACTGCCTTCACTATGATTTCAAGGACTTGGATACTTGGATATCAAAACATAATTCGTATGCGACTCGTGAAGTGAACGATTATTTTGCGATAAGGGACAAGCACGATGATTTGGAAAGCTTATATGAAGAAGCTGAAAAGGCTAAGTCACTAAGAGATAACTTTTATTACAAATTACCGAAGTTTTTAAGAGCTCATTTGTATTTTATATACCGGTATTATTTTAAGCTTGGTTTTCTTGATGGCAACGCTGGAAAAATGCATGCATTTTTCCAAGCATATTGGTACCGCTTTCTGGTTGATTCAAAAATATATGAGCGAGAGCTTAAAGAAAAGGAGCTCTCATGATTTCGTGTGGTTGCATCGATATATTAATGACTTTAACAAGTATTAGATCAGCCGCTCTAATGACTTGCGTTAGTCAATCGAATCGAGTTGCTGATGTATAAGATTCTATCCATCAATTCGTTTGGAGAGTCTGGGTGTGTCGCCGACATAATTAAAGCGGTGACTGTCGAGGCTTCAAAATATGGTTTTGAGACAACTGTCGCTTATGCGAGAGGTAATGAACCAACTTATGCTAAATCTTATCGAATAGGCAGTAAGTTAGATGTATATTCTCACGCTCTCAGGTCTCGTGCTTTCGATGAACAGGGACTTGGATCAAGAGAAGCCACTTTAAGTTTGGTTAAGTTCGGAGAGTCCTATTCGCCTGATATTGTTCATCTACATCAGCTTCACGGGTCATATTTGAACTACCCGGTACTGTTTGATTGGTTATCAAGCACGGGCAGAAAGATTGTTTGGACGCTACATGACGCCTGGCCTTTTACGGGCGATTGCGCTTACTATGATCAAATCCAGTGCAGCAAGTGGAAAGACCGATGCCATGATTGTCCTCAGGTTCGGGCTTATCCCTCGAGCTGGATATTCGATAGATCGTCTGAAAACTTCGACAGGAAAAAGAAAGCGTTCAATTCAATCGACGCTAACAATATGACAATTGTTACGCCATCGAGCTGGCTTTCTACTGAGGTAAGCGAGTCCTTCCTATCTAAGTTTAATAGAAGGGTCATCAATAACGGTATTAGCTTTGCTGAGGGATTATATAAAAGGACCCATTCTGATAAAGATTTTGATAAAGTTTCTCTTCTGGCTGTCGCCGGTAAGTGGCACGTCGATAAGGGGCTTGATGAACTAAGGGAGCTTTCAAACCTACTTGACTATTCGAGGGTTAAGCTGACACTCGTTGGCGAGATTTCCCAAGATCAAATTGATGGATTTAACAGCAGCGTTGAATTTTTGGGCTCTGTAAAAAACCGTGATGTTCTTGCTCGGGTGTATAGTAAATCAGATATTTTTTTAAACTTTACTCATGCTGATAATTTTCCCACAGTGAATATCGAGGCGCTTTACTCTGGTCTGCCCATTATGACGTTCGGTGCAGGAGGGAGTGCTGAGGTTATTGACAAGCAGACAGGTTGGGTTATTTCGGATGTGAGTGAAGCCGCGGCCCTAATTTCTGACTTCACACCGAGTGAAAGAATTCGAGAGCTGTGTCGTGAGAGGGGTTCCTTATATACTCCCCAAAGATGTGGCAAGGCCTATGTAAAACTGTATAGGGAGATTCTTTCGCTGGAATGAAAAAAGGATCTCCAATATCTCCATTTAACGATGGTTACTGCTGAGTTGATATTGTCGCACGCTTCGGAGCATTAGTGAATATCACATTCTTTTCTAACTTTCTCAATTCGCATCAACTTCCGATGGCCTTGGCCTTTGATGCGATGGATAACGTTAACTACACTTTCATCTCGCTCATGGAGACTGACCATTTGGTAGGACGTGAATCCCTCGACCGCGACTATGCATTTGTCCTTCGTGAATACGAGAGCGAGCAGCAAAAAATGGACGCCATGCGTCACGCCCTTGAGGACGAAGTGGTTGTCTTTGGCGATATGTCTGGAAAAGAACAATATGTCAAAGCACGTGCTGGCACTGGCAAGCACTTTTTTCGTTATTCTGAACGGTTACTCAAACGTGGCGACTGGTGGCGTTTCGTTCCGCCGAAGATTTATCGAACTTGGAATTGGTTCGGCCGCTATAAAAATGCAAACATGCACGTTCTTTGTGCAAGTGCCTATACCGCCCGCGACCTCGAGCTGTTTGGTTTCCCGCGCGAGAAATGCTTGAAATGGGGCTATTTTCCCGACGCCGAAGTATACGAAGCATCGCATATTGCGCTTCCAGGGTATAAGACGCTGTGCTCCGCACAGAGACTAATACCCTGGAAGCGAGTTGACATGCAATTGCGACTTGCATACAGGTTAAAACAGGAAGGGTACGCTTTTCGGCTACGCATCGCAGGCGATGGGCCTGAACGTGTGAGGCTTGAAAAGATGGCGCACGATCTAGGAGTTACGGAGTGCGTTGAGTTTCTCGGCGAGCTTACTCACGATGAAACTATTGAACTTATGCGCGACAGCGAAATCTTTCTTGCCACCAGTAATCGCATGGAGGGTTGGGGAGCTACGGTGAATGAAGCCATGGCCTCGGGCTGTTGCGTCGTTGCGAGCGATGCCATGGGATCGGTTCCATACCTTATTGAGGATGGGGTTACCGGGATAATCTATAGAGACGGGGAAGACGGTGACCTTTTCTCACGTACAGTTCTTTTATTCGATGGTGAAGTTGATGTTCGTTTCATATCAAGTAATGCCGTGATTCGATTGCGTGACGTTTGGGGCGCTTCCGCTGCCGCGAGAGCACTCTACAACATGTGCGTTTTCAATCGCATCCCAGGGTCTGAGGATGCTGGTCTCAATTCTAACCTTCCTCTGAGTTTGGCTTGATTTTGGTCTCCTCTTTAATAGTTAAGGGATTAGCTAATGAGATTCTCCTCACCTACTAGCATTTCGTGGTCTGCATATGCGATTGCTCTCGGTTCTCTCTTCACGATTTTGTCTCAGTTCTTACCTGGAATGTCCGTGTTCTTTGCTCTGGTTTGGGCGGGCTATCTCGTTTACGAGGGCATAAAGCATCGCGATAAAATTGTTTTCGGATGTGTTCCGAGCTTTTTTCTGGGCCTGTATGCCCTATTTGGGTTCTATTGTTTTTTATGTTTCTTCGTGACTGCGGAGATAGGTTATGTCGCTGGGTTTTTCCAGCTCCTTAGTAAATCTCTGTTGATGTACCTGGTGGGTTTCATTGCGTTTTCTTCGCTTGGATCTTCTAAAGATACATTGTCTTTTATCCTACGACTTTATTGCATATGTTCCTTAATTTATTCAGCATGGGCTATGAAAAATTATTTCCCTGGGCTCACTGCGTGGATGTCGAATATGGAATATCTTTTCGCAAGTAAAAATAGCCTTGGTCAGATATGTGGAGTTGGATTCCTTGTATCGCTTTCCCTTATTTTTAACGAGGAAGACAAGTTTCTTTGCACGGCACAGTTGATCATTGGTTTCTTCCTTATGATAACTGCTCTTTTATTTCAGTGCCGCACGGCTGTTCTTGCTGTTGTTCTGGGCACCTTGTTCTTAATGGTTGTGGAGAAAAAACGAGCCGCATTATTCATCGTTCTAGCCTTAGGCGTGATTTGTCTCTTCCTTTCCCCATCACTGAGGTCGTTGCTTGCGCATGCGTTCCTCCTCGATAAGATAACTCCGGGAGGCGATTTTTCAAGCGGCAGGTTTGGTCTCTGGTCGGATTCGCTTGTTGCCTTGAATGGCCACGAGATCTTCGGTATTGGATCCTATTACGTTGACAACATGTACATCGATGTCTTGGTCAACGTGGGCATAGTGGGGGCGTTCGTTGTTCTAGCGTTCTGGGGCGTTCGACTTTGCCTTAATTTTTATAGGTCTTTTGGCTCCCGTTTCGAGGCCAGTCCTCAGAAATGGCTCATCAATCTTGTCGCCGCCCTTTCTCTCTTCTACCTTGTGGAATCTCTTATGGAGGGGTATCCGCCGTTCGGGCCAGGGGCCTGTTCTTTCATGTTTTGGATGCTTTGTGGATATCTAGACGCCTTTGTTGCTTTTTCAAATAAGACAGGAGCTATATGAGCGAGATAAAAAAAGGAGCATTGATCTCTTATGCAGCTGTTGCTTTCAATGCAATCGCGGGACTTTTGTATACCCCCTGGATGATTTCCTGTATTGGTGCGGATGATTATGGCCTTTACACGCTTGCTCTCTCGGTCATTAATTTCTTTTTGATTGATTTCGGCCTTGGAGAGGCGGTATCGCGTTTTCTCTCCAAGTATAAGGCAGAGGGAGATCGAGACAGGGCGGCCGAGTTCCTTGGCGTAGCATACAAGCTGTACTTTCTTATCGCATTGGTCATTCTTATTATTTTGGTCATCATTTTTCTATTTGTCGACTCGATATATGCCGGCTTAACTGCCTCTCAGCTCAATACTTTCAAGCTCCTATACGCCATTGTGGCAGCCTACTCAGTCATATCTTTCCCGTTCCTTTCATTCGATGGCGTTCTTATCTCCAATGAGCTTTTCGTGGCCTTAAACCTTTGCACATTTTTGCAAAAGGTCTGCACAGTCGGACTAATCATTATTGCATTATTAAGAGGAATGGGCGTTGTATCGCTCGTTCTTGTAAATGCGCTTACTGTCCTTGCTTTTATCGTGGTTAAACTCTTAATTATAGTCAAAAAAACCGATACTAAAGTGACGTTTCGGACCTCTGATAAGGTTCTCGTACAGGAAGTTATTGGTTTCTCCGGGTGGACCACAGTTGTCCATTTGTGTGGCAGGGTCATCTTCAGCATTATGCCGTCTATCCTTGCAGCTGTGTCCAACACCTGGGAAGTAGCGCTTTTCGGCCTAGCATCTTCGCTCGAGGGTTACGTTTACCAGGTCGCAAATGCTTTGAGCAACATGTTTATGCCTAAAGTATCTAGAATCGTATCCCATAATGGCTCTCCTTCAGAGCTGCAGGATCTCGTTGAGCGTGTGGGCCGCATCCAAGTGTTCATTATCGGACTGCTGTTCGTCGGCTTCATCTCGGTGGGGCGCGAGTTTGTGGAATGTTGGGTTGGCGCCGAATATTCAATGCTCTTTCCGTGTGTTATCATGCTTATTCTTCCTTCGCTGCTTGAGCTGCCACAGCTTGTTGCCAACACCGCCGTGTCGGCGGTGGGGGCCATGCGTCAAAAGGCGTTTGCCTACCTGGCCATGGCCGCCGTCAACCTCTTACTTGGCATTGCACTTTCCCTGTTATTCGGTTCTTTGGGCGCATCCGTTTCAATCTGTGTGGCTTACTTCGTCCGTACGTTCGGCATGGACGTTCTATATCGCAAGATTCTTAGCCTTAAGATTCGCAGACTGTTCGTAAAACTGTACGGAAAATGGTTTTTGCCTGCTGCTGTTACGATTTTAGCAGGATTCACGTTTGCCTATTTCATTCCACTTTCCGGGTGGGCGGGTCTTGCGCTATCGGCTCTTGTTGTAGGGTTCGTATATGTACTGCTCATGTGGAAGCTCTATCTCGAGCAAGATGAACGCTCTCTGCTTATTAAGTCCGTAAAGAATGGTCGGTGATACTTGTGCTTGCCCCTATCACTGTGGTCATCCCCACCTACAACCGTCCTAAGGTGCTTGCGGATACGATTCGTTCTTATCTCTCCGGCAAGGTTCTTCCTTCCCAGATTCTCATTGTTGATCAGTCTCCCGACCCGTTCGATCCGTTATCTATTGCCGATAGTCGTGGCGTTGGAATCGTTGTATTGCGAAGTCATAAACCGAGCTTGACCCTTGCGCGAAATATTGGTACACAAGCGTCAATTAATGATGTCATCCTCTTTTCGGATGATGACATTTTGGTAAATGAGGATTCGATGGCGGTTCTCGCGCAGAGGATGGTGGACTCCGAACGGGCCCTCGTCGCAGGCGTCACCATCGCAGAGAATGCCGTGCACGGCTCGCCGAAGGCCCCGAGTTTCATAACAAACATCGCTGGAACGATTCTCGGCCTGAAAAAGCCATGGCGTAAAGATGGATACGTAATTAAGGCAACGATGCGTGGACGCTATCCCATGCCAGTGCGGGAGTCTGTCCCTACTGAATGGGCGATGGGTTACTTCTTCTGTGTGCGCCGCTCGCTCATGGAGCGTTTCGATGTGTGGTTTGATGAATCGCTTGAGCGCTACGCTTACGCTGAGGATCTAGACTTTTCGATGCGTTATTGCTCTGCTGCTAAGCGTGAAGGGCTTTCCTGCATGCTTGAGCCCTCTATTTACGTCGAGCATCTGGCATCTACCGAGTGGCGAACCCCTTCGGAGTCGGCGGTTCGTTACTTCATTGACAACCGTCGCCATATCGCCCGAAAGATCTATCCAGGTCAGGTATGGCGTATTCCCGTCATGACGTTCGCGGACGTCTTCTTTGCCCTCTCTCAGATGCCTTACGATCCCGAGTATGCCAGGTTACTTCTGAGGATGTTGTTTTTTAAACGCTGACATTAATAGTCCTCTTGCATGGGAAGGAATTGTTCTCCATTTCGGGAACGCTGTTCATCAGCCTTTTGACCTAAGACTTTCATAATGCGCTGTTCTTGTCGTCCAACGCAATCAAGAGTATTGCCTGGTTCATTTGCATACTGGCTCTCATATTGGGCATAGGCACGTTTGTTTATCATTTATGGCATAAATCAGCAAAAATAGCAAATGAAAGTGACGAGTCGATTAACGAGCTAATCGTCAAGGTTTACGAAAAGGCTGATTGACTTGAATGCTGCAATGGGGAGATTGCAGTGCTCGAAGATGGGTCCATCGCGATGATGTTGCCATATCCTGGTTTCAATAGACGCGACAACCACACATTTCTCTCTGAAGATCAGGATGGGGACTATGTATTAAGTCCGGATAGACCTGCACTGCAACAGCCCAAACTTTGGATTTGCTACCAAAACTCCAATTTAGGTGTTCTATATGTATCATGACTATATAACTTCTAGTGATTTATCGTTCGGCGACATCGTTTTCAATAATTGCGATCCAGACCAGTTTCAGATTAGCTATTGCGATCAGGATACTATTGCGATTTTATATAGAATAATAGCTTATTCTTTATATGCAAAACGAGTTATTATCCCTAGCCGGTATTTGTTATCTGCTGGATCGGCATTTGATGCAGTTAAGACCCTGACCCCACTTTTAGAAGAAGGAGTAATTGTTCCGGATCTCAGGGAGGGGTACTTATCCTTCACTGACTATGTCAGTGACATTGAAAATCCAAACCCGGAGCAATTTAAACACGCGAAGTTCCTCGATGAGCATGCTTCAACAATCTATTCATTTGACTCATATGGTCAAAGCGATATATATAAGGCTTCATTAATACGAGACATTTCAGAAGGTGGATTGCTATTTAAGCGTCTTTCAGCCGAAGGGGTTTCACCCCTTCGGCTTAGGTTATTGAAGAATGAATTATTGTCGCTTGAGGGCAGTCGAAGCAAGTTCGAAAACGCCGCAAGAGACAATGGCATTGAACATAGCGAGCTTATCTCAAAATGGGCGGCTCTTAGGTACTACACTACGCCTGCAGAAATATGTCCACGATGCATCAGGGATTTCCCATTTTCAGTTTCTAATGAACTGCGCAGTAGCGGTTTATCGTTGCCATTGCTTTTGGAAAATCCTGATCGATATGGTGGTGTCCCCCAACCGATGGCACTTTCATATGAGGCGATGGTATCTTTACCTCAAGATATTTCTCTTGATGAACTTGCTTTTCTCAGCAACATCGTTTTAAAAATAAGGTATGAAGTTCCTTGCGGACCTGCAAAATTCGCTTCTATTGCAGAAGACGGATTTAAAGACCAGGTACACGTCATCAACCAAATGCTCGCTGAAGCAATCGCCACTGAAAGAAAATTGTCCCATAAACTGCAGCGTTTTTCTCTCGACTGTCTTAGAGGCGAAGCCCCCTTCTTGATTCTTTCTTGGGGACTCGGAGTATCTCTTGGTGACTTAGAGGGTGCCTTTGCCGGAGTGGCCCTATCCGCGCTAAATCGCCGTATCGACAGCGCTACCCTGAAAAAACGTGCTCCGTTCCTCGAAACATCTGAGCAGTTTAATCGTGATGTCTATGCATATCAAAAGAGATACTTTTAGCGCTGCTATTTTGCTATTTTTGTTCTATCAGGCTAGATAACAGGTGATGATTCTAGACCGCAAGGCATCCGAATCGTCACCTGTTATCTAGCCTGATAGTAATTTATTGCTGCAAAGCTCTTCCGTCCAAATTCACAACATGGGCACTGTAATAGTGTGTGTATTAATTATACGATACTGACATTAGCCCTTGTCTGCATTAAAGGAGGCATATATTGAGCGGCAACTTTGATAGCCAGACGGAGCTCGTGCGGTTCCTTGCTAACGAATTTCGCAAGGCGATTGAACGCGCTCTTGAGGCCGATAAACTTCATGGCACTGTAATTGCATCCTTTCCTATAGCTTGTTGCGGATATACAAGTGATTTACTGCAAAGGTATCTAGCCGAGAAGGGCATAGCAACTCGGTATGTATCTGGAACGTATCGCGATTACTCAACAAATGATTCGCAGTCCCATACTTGGCTTGAGCTTATTGATGGCACCATAGTTGATATTACCGGAGATCAATTTCGGTTCGAACCGTATCCCCTACAGAATGATTGTCCGGTTTACTGTGACAAGCCGAACGAGTTCTACAATCGATTTGAACTTGCCCCGCCTTGTCAGTGCGAGGGTTCATTTTCTAAAGATGTCTTACGCAAAGAACAAGAAGCATACGATATTATCTGCAAGTTTCTTTAGTTCCGCGTGTCCGTGTCATTATAGTTGCATGATTTGCATTGAGAAATTTTCGCCGAGCCTAAATTAACTACAACTTTAATCCTGAGGTGATAGTTATGCCTGTTACTTCTCGAAGGTCGCTTGTTGCCTACAAATTGTCTTGTCATGAAGCTCGTAAGCCCGACAAGTTGTTTGAGCTCGATTCGCTCTATAAAGGCGGATTCACTCGAGCGTTCATTGATTTCTGCGGGTCAGACCAAGGCGCAATCCAACAAAAGGGTCTTGGGAAATACAGCCATCTTGAAAAGCCAGAAGTTCAAGATGAAGGTGTTCTGCTTGAACTTCAGTCTGGTTCAAACGGTGAAGAAATTGCCATTCTTGATGCTGGATCAGATTCCATAGTTGGCGAATATGATAGCGAAAAAGCGCCCATGGTTCGTTCGAGGGTATATCTTAGAAATCCTGTTGGAAGCTATGCAATTTTATGCGTTGAACATGTAAACGGATCTGCCGGCGACACGTTTCTGAAGACACCATTTAAGAACTGGTTAAAATCGGCGGTCCCAGGATGTCTTTTAGATTGGGAGCCTGTAGCAGAAGAAGAATCACTTGACGCTTTTAAAAGCATCGAAGATTTCGAAGTTCGTAAATATCTTAGGCCAAGCGACATGGCGGATTCGCTAATTACTGGCGCTAATTACATTTCTTATAAGCTGGCGCATAAGAGAAGGCAACCCTTTCCGATTGCCCTACTTAAAGAAGCTCTATCGGATTTCAACAAAGCAAAAACGATGTTTGGCCTTGTTGAATCTGACATAACAGATAATAAGGTGGATGTATTAGTTCGAGCTAATAGCAAGGATGGCCGAACCGTGCAATTCGACATTTCATCATCGTTTGATATGAAAATTAGAGAGCTCCTTAACGAACGTGGCGATGCTGTCCTCAATGATTCCGCATTTGTAAAGAGGTGCAACGAAAAGTGCGAGGTTATTGAGCATCGTCTTGGACGGGCTTAATTAATGAATGGCGGTTTCGTATGGGGAAGATTTCACTTAGGGGTTTATTTGTCCGCAATTTAAGAACGCTTCATTCGGTTGACGACGACTCCCTTTATAAACCAGATATTTTCGTTCATTTTGTCATTCCTATTGGATTGTTTATTTGGGCAATGATTGAAACCGATAATGCCGCTACTGTTCGTGCTTATTTCGCAAATGCAATGACTGCCATATCGGTTATTTCGGGCTTCATGTGTGGTCTTGCAGTAATGATCTTTGAACTTAGGATTAACTTGAACCAAAGTAATGGCGAGCTGGGAGAAAACGCTCAAGAAATCAAGTTAATTGATGAGCTGTTCTCTGACGTGTTGTGGTCGGTCGTCGTAGGCTTTCTGTCGGTTGGTTGTATGGCTATATCCGGTGAGATTAACGATATCGCTGCTGTGAATAACCTATTTACAGCTTTCTCTCTATCTCTATGCTGCAATTTTATTGTCGTTACCCTCATGTGTCTTAAGCGTATTGACGTGTGTTATCAAGTCATTTCTCGTTTTTGGGGGCGGAAGAAGTAAGGGGCATCAGCCAGCTTCGACTACGTCGGCACTCGTCTGCTGTGGACACCCAGCAGCTGCTGATCAATTACAAGGACGTGCCGCAGAACCTGATCGAGATCATCGTGGACGCCAACCGCACCCGCAAGGACTTCGTCGCCGATGAGGTGCTGCAGATAGTGTGGGACCGCGTCTACGAGGGCAAGCCGAAGCCGGTCGTGGGCGTCTACCGCCTGACGATGAAGTCCAACTCCGACAACTTCACCGCGATCTCCATCCAGGGCGTTATGAAGCGCGTGAAGGCCAAGAGCGTGCCCGTGGTGGTCTACGAGCCCACGCTGGACGCGCCGGAGTTCTTCGGCTCCGAGGTCACGCACGACCTGGGGGCCTTCAAGGACGGCTGCGACGTGATCGTGGCCAACCGGTGGAGCGACGAGCTCGCTGACGTGGCGGACAAGGTGTACACGAGGGATCTGTTTAAACGTGATTAATTCGATGAAAAACAAACCCTTCGAAAATAGACGACTGCTCCTTCTTGCCCGACGCTTCCCTTTCAATCATGGTGAAGTGGCGGCAGAGTCGTATTTAGAGTCCGAGATTCACTGTCTTGCCCTGTATTTCGACGAGATTATAGCGATCGGTACCGAGGCACCCCACGGGGACAGGCCTACATGCGACCTCCCTCCTAATGTCGTGCCGATAGCGCTTGGTTGTTGCAATTCACGTAAAGACAAACTGAAGCACATTGTTAGGGGACTGTTGTTTCCGCATGGTGCTGGTACTCAGCTTGAGGAGGCCTATGCTAGCGACCCAGTCAAAGGCGCGTTTAAGCGTGTGTTCAGGGGCTATTTCGCAGCGAGGGCTTTGGAGAAGTACGTAGCCCTGTGCCAAACTCTTGATCGTCGCAATCTTGTGCCTACTCACGTCTATAGTTTTTGGTTTTACGATACAGCGCTTGTTGCGAGTTGGATTTCCCGCAGGTATCTGTGTGCGCGCGCGGTAGCTCGTGCACACAGGTATGATCTCTACTCAGATCGTACCTGTTTGCATTATCTACCGTTCCGACGGTACCTCCTAGACAGCCTCGATATGGTGTTGGCCTGCTCGAAGGACGGAGAAGCGTATATAAACGCTATGTGGCCTGGCTTTGAGGAGAAGGTTTCGACCCTCTATCTAGGGACGCGTTCTCTCCCCAACAAATCAGGTGAGAAATGTGACGATTCGCTTAGGCTTGTATCTTGCTCGCGCGTCGTGGACGTCAAGCGTGTAAATCTCATTGCCGAAGCTATCATCATTTTGGAGCGGCACGGAATATCGGTTTCCTGGACTCATTTTGGTGATGGTCCTCTTGTGGGTGAGTTGAAATCGATATGTGAGAAATTTACGAGTTCAAGGGTCGATCTCAGGGGCAACCTTCCAAATGCAGAGTTGCTTTCGGCGTACGATGCCGAGCACTTTGATCTATTCGTGAACGTTTCTTCCAGTGAAGGCCTGCCTTTATCGATTATGGAGGCTTGCGGATTCGGGATTCCAGTATTGGCCACGGATGTTGGCGGAACGCACGAAATAATTGAACACGGTGTTAATGGTTTTCTTTTACCAGAGAGATGCACTCCAGACAGCGTTGCTGCGTCCATTGAGGCATTTGCTGCTCTAGATGATGACGTGAAAGCGGAAATGAGGAATGCGGCTCGTGACGCATGGGCTCGTGATTTTCAAACGGAGAAAAATGTTAAGGAGCTTGCCCGCGTGCTTGGAGTTGCGGTAAAGGAGTTGGATGACTGATGGGCCAGTTTTCTCAAAAAATGACCATGTTAAAGAGATGGACGAGAATTCTGTTTGGCAAAACGGAAGTCGCCGTGCGACAAGGCGTAGGTTGTGCCTACCAAGTCGGAAAGATTGCGGGTTATTATAACGACTTAACTGGCAAGGTTTCGTCCAACACGCTGCTCGACTCCGATGGCATCCCCGTAAGTGTGATAGCTGGTGGCGAGAAGAGACATTTTCCAATTGCTATCTTTCAATATGCTTTGGGTTGCTATGACTTGTCTCTCATCGACCCCGACGATTCCAAGCGAACTTTGGAATCGCTTCGCGTCTGCTCCGATTGGGCCCTTTCGGCTCAAAGAGAAGATGGCTCATGGGATGCTTTTGGTCCCATTGGGAGTGAGAAATATTCTGTGTCGTCTATGGCGCAGGGCGAAGGCTGCTCGATGCTTCTTAGGGCTTGGCTGGCGTTCGGGGATGAGCGGTATCGGGAAGCGGCTCTTAAAGCGGCGGAATTTATGCTAGTCGATATGGCACAAGGGGGCGTCTGCTCGTACGAGGGCAATGAGTTGTATTTGGAGGAGTATCCACAGCATCCTCGCCGAAGCGTTATGAATGGTTGGATTTTCAGTTTGTTTGGTCTTTATGATGCGTCACTCGTGGATGAGCGGTTTTCGGAGCCATTCAAACGTTCGGTGGCTACCCTTGCTCAACACCTCTTGGATTACGATGCTGGCTTTTGGACTTACTACGATCTTGAGCATCGTATTGCATCGCCTGCATACCACTCGCTTCATATTGCCCAATTAAAGGTCCTTGCGGATTTAAGTGGCGAGGACGTTTTTTCAAACACGGCTGATAAGTTCGAGCGATACGAATCCAAGACGGCAAACAAAAGAAAGGCGATTCTGAGGAAAGCGATTCAGAAGATAATCGAGAAGTCGGATGCGGTGATTGTGCAATGATCCAAAATACCATCTTGCAGGTAATGCCTGATTTTGGATTGGCCGGGGCAGAGCGAATGGCTGAGCATTTGAGCACTGAATTGAGCTCGAGGGGCTGGAACGTAATCGCTGTAAGTCTTTTTGATCGCCATACCGAGATTACTGATGAACTTGAGTCTTCGGGAATCGAAGTGGTTTATCTAGGCAAAAAACCAGGTCTTGACATATCGATGGTTTCGAAATTACGAAGGCTGTTCAAGATTACGAAACCTTTGGTTATCCATACGCATAGATATTGCATGCAGTACACTATTCCAGCGAGCTTGGGGCTTCGATTGAACAGCGTTCACACGGTTCATAACATTGCAGAAAAAGAGGTTCCCCCGCGCATTCAGGTTATTCAGAAAATGGCTTTTCGCTCTGGTCGCGCGGTACCCGTTGCAATTAATGAAACCGTGAGGAAAACAATCTGCGATCTATATCATCTTTCTTACGATTCCGTTCCGATTGTATACAACGGAGTGCCCGCATGTAAGCCGTCGTGTGTCTCGCTCCCGGGGGACCCAGATTCGTTTGCTTGTTTGAATATCGGTCGACTTATGCCTCAAAAAAATCAGGCAGCCCTTATTCGTGCGTTTGTCTCTTTTCATGAGCATTATGAAAATGTCAAGCTTGTGATTATCGGCGATGGTGAGTTAAGGGCCGCCTTGCAAAATCAAATAGATGAATTAGGGGCATCTGAATATATCTTCTTGATGGGAGTTCTCAAAAACGCTAGGGATTATTGCTATGCGGCTGACGCGTTTGTTCTTCCTTCCTTGTATGAAGGTATGCCAATGACGCTTGTTGAAGCAATGATGGCGGGAATACCCGTTTTGGTCTCGCGAGGGGGTGGTTCCGTAGATTTAGTTCAAGATGGTGTCACCGGTTACCTCTGCGAATCCGATGCACCCTCGATTGAGTCCGCTCTTCTCCGTCTTTATAGAGATGCAGATCGGAAAAACATTGGCGATGCCGGTCGAAAACAAAGCCTAGATTACACGGTTTCTGCTATGGCGGATGGATATGAGAGAGTGTACGCAAAATGGGCCTAGCGATGATAGATGTCACTGCCGCGTTCGGATTAGTGGATTTAGGTTTTTTAATAGCCTTGAGCTGGATGAACTAGGCTGTTGTCAAAAAACGCGAGTCTGCTCATCTCAAGAGGAAATTATTAATCATGTATCTGCATATGAAAGGCGAGCGGTTGTCAAACTCCAAACTAATTTCTAGTCATTCATCGATTTTGAAGAAGAGGATAGGATGGCTGGAGCTCTCGATTATCTTTGCGTATGCTTTGCTTCTCTTAATTGGTTTGTCTTGGGCGCGATCGATGGGTTCCGTTGCGTTTGCATCCACTTTGCTCATCTTGGCTATAGCGTCTGTTTCCTCCTCCGAGGTTTGCTGCAGGCTTTTATTTGTTTGCTTCCCCTTTTTTAATTTAATGGGAAGCAATCTTGGCGGCACGAGTATGTTCTATGTAATCGTGTTCCTGTTCGCTGTAAAGTCGCTGCTTGATGGAAGTGCGGGTTCGGCTTCGAAACGTTTGTTGATTTATGTCGCCATTATCCTCGCCACTCTTTATAACTTTACTGCGGGGTCGACGTATTTGAGATGGCTTATCCATATATTGGTTCCATTGCTATTGGTGGCAACTGATAGGACGAAGCGCCATTTCCCAACGTATATTAAATTGCTCACGGCTTCACTCGTTATCTCTTCCATTATTGGTCAGATGATGGTGGATTCGGGAGTGTATATCTATAACCAGGGGTCCGTTTGGGTTAATTCGGACGTGACAACAGCCAGGTTCGCAGGTCTCGTGGGGGATGCGGTGTTCTATGGTCAACTTATCTCGGTCGTGATTGGCACTAATGTCTACCTTGCCTTGTCTGGTCACGGATATAAGCTCCTCATCCCTATGTGCCTTGCATTGGCCTTCTTTGCTTTCCTGACATATTCAAAAAGTGCTTTAGTGAGTTTGGCTGTCGTCGCAGTATTTTTGATTTTTGGATTTATCAGACGACTGTTCAAAGATAATGTGCCGGTACACTATGTTCTATTTGTGATTACTGCCCTGTTTGTCTTTTATTGGGGGTTGACTTATTTGCTTTCCGGGTCAACCGCGTTTTCTCTTGATGCTCTTACGACGCGACTCGGTTCCAATGATCTCCTAACCGGGCGAAATCAAATATGGCAGGCCTATATTGGGATGTGGAATCGAATCGGGTTGCCAATGTTTTTTAAGGGCATAGGATTTGATGTATATTCGTCGACCATGGTTTACGAGAATTTGCACCATTGTCACAACATATACATTGAATCGATAACGTTATTTGGAGTAATCGGTACTGCGATTCTTATAACGGCACTAATCCGATTCATTAGTTTTGAGTTGCATCGCGGGGCGACGGCCTCTTCGCTACTTCCATGCGTCGTCTTACTTGTCTCGGGTTTGATTCTGCACGGCTTTACCGATTATCCGTTTTTTTATGTCTGGACCGTAGCACTTTGCTGTATTGAGTATTCGGCTTCGCAAAGAACCGATACTTGCTTGTAATGAGATGTCTTATTTTTTAATAAATTCTCAGATATTAGATTTAGGCTCGTGCTCGATGCCCGGGAGGCAGTTTTGAATTATAAGAAGCTTATAAGTGATCTTCTTACGGCTTTTGGCGCGCAGGGGGTCTCCTTCATTTGCAGTGTAGTTACGACCCTGCTTGTTCCTAAGATTCTGGGTGTAGAAGAGTTCGCTTATTGGCAGCTGTTTGTTTTTTACACCAGTTATGTGAGCTTTTTCCAGCTGGGCTTGAATGACGGTATCTATCTTCAGCACGGCGGAGAAAGTCGCGATGCTATAGATAAAAGTCTAATTCGTAGCGAGTTCAACGTTGGTGCCTCTTATCAACTTGTCGCAGCGCTCATCATTGCTGGATATGGGCTGTTTTGCGAATCTGGCGATAGGGTTTTTGTAATCCTAGCCTCTTCTTCGTATCTCCTGCTTTCCAACTTGTCTTTTTATATTTCGTTTGTGTTTCAAGCAATGAATGAGACGAAGATTGCATCATATTCAACGATTGTAAATCGTGGAATTTATTTAATCCTGCTTCTTTTGTGTATTGGACTCCGGATTGAAGATTTCGAAGTTTACGTCTTCTTCTATCTAGCAGCGCAGGCGATCACTTTATCCTATCTCCTTTGGAAAGCGCGCGATTTCGCCAGGGCAGGTTCATTGGGCTTTCGTCAATCGGCACGGGAAACGCTGCGTTCTATGAAGCTTGGTGTCGTACTTACGATAGCCAATGTATCGGCGCAGCTCATCATGGGTATGTCTCGCATTGTGATAGACCATGTTTGGGGACTTGCTGCGTTTGGCCAGGTTTCTTTATCTTTATCCATTGTGAACTTTGCATTAGTGTTCGTTTCTCAAGCGGCCATGGTTCTATTTCCGGCAATGCGCTCTGTTGGTCGCGAGAAAATGAGGATCCACTATATTCGTCTCAGGGACTGCCTTGGTGCCATCTTGCCCGTTGCTATGCTGCTGTATGCGCCTCTGCGTATCTTGGTGGGGCTTTGGCTTCCACAGTATGAAGACGCCCTTACGTATCTTGCATTCCTGTTTCCTGTATGCCTATTTGAGATACAAACAAACCTTACAGTGGTGACGTTTATAAAGGTGAGGTGTGAGCCTCGGGTGCTCCTTGTCATAAACGTGTTGGCCGTTTTGTGCACGTTGGCCGCTCAGGTGATGGCCATTTTGGTCTTTGATACGCCCGTCGCATCGGTTCTCGCATCGTTATTCGGTGTTTCTATGAGATATGCCATTGGGACAATTTATCTAGGAAGCGTATATGAAAACCGTAATCCCAAGATGATGGCCTGCATGTTCGCTGAGTCAATTGCTTTTATGGCTGTTACGACCTTCGTATCCGTTTTGTGGGGTTTTATTTTCTGCGTGGGGATGCTTGCGGTCCATTTCGCGCTTTGTCGAAGCGAGCTTAATGCTCTTCTTGGGGAACTTAGACGAGTTAGTTTTCAATAGCGGAGGATTGAAGCCTACTTAAAGAAGTAGCGAGTGGCTAATTTCTATCTTCCATACAGCTCATAAGGATTTGTGTCGTTGGTATGACAATGTCCCCATCACAGTGTGTGTGAAGATTGCTACCCACGACGGCTGCTGGGTGCTTTATAACAAGTAGGTACCGCAAATTTCTTTCGCAAATTGATTTTGCCGTCCTCGGCCCCGTCCTCTTCTGGCCCTCCGCCTTTTCCTTCAGTTCGTCCATCTCCTCTAGTTTGGACATGTCCAGGTACCTCCTCTTGCCCCACTCGTGCTCCACTATGCGTTTCAGCTTCGCCGTCACCAGCATGAGGACTGAGTTGCCGTCCGGGAAGGTCCCGACGGCCCTCGTCCTCCTCCTGATCTCGCGGTTGATGCGCTCGATCCCGTTGTTCGTCTTGATCCGGCCTAGCACACTCGTTTCCAGAGCTTGAGATTCTCACAATTTTGGGTTTGGGGGGGATGAAGCTCGCCGTGAGAATCATATCAGTGCCGAGGCCGTTCTACTCCATGATGTACTCCGGCAGTCCGGTTCTTTGGCTACCGTTTGACGAAAATTATTTAGCTAATGCACTTCGTTAAAGCGTTGGGGGGTACCATTGCCCTAGGCGTTCACTGCCAGGTGCATGACGTTAACATCCGTTTGTTGACCTTTCAATTTGGTCGATTGTTTATTGGGAGTTGTCATGCCGGTTAACCAATCTTTGGGTGCTAACGATCAATAGCGTTCTTTAATTGTTGCTGAGCGAAGAACCGGTTTTTCCAGTATTACTCGTAGGGGTCGAGCAATTGCGTTCTTTGTTGCTTAAGCGCGCTGTGATTTGTACGAACTGCTCGTCCCTTACTTATAAGGATACCAAGTATGAGTGACCCTAAAGAAGATGGCAATCAAGAAGAGCTTGAATGGCTTCTATTTGAGCTTGATGAAGCCCGCGAGGACCAGAGAGTGTCTTTGGATCATATCGTTCAGGTCCTTGTTGCTTGTATTGCTGCGCTCGCCATTTTGTATTCTGTTGCGGTCGGATTTGGCGGTGATGAAAATACGATTCCCTGGAAGAATGAGGGAATCGCTACTATTGCAGCCTGTGTGATTCTTGTTGCGGGTTTTTACGGCTCCAGCATCGGCCAGGAGCGCATGTTTCGCTATCACTATATGGAAATGATCGAAAAGAGGATTTCCGAGATAGTGCCAACGGGCGATGAGAATATTGCGCTGGGTTGGAACCAGTTTTCTTCTCGTTTAATTACTGCCAATATTCATCACCTGACAAATAGGGGTGCGCGTAGGCACTATGTGCATTTTGCACTTGCGCTCGTATCGCTTGTTATCGGATGCGTTTTGCTTTCTTTGCTATTGCTGCTTACCGTGCATAATAAATGGGTCAGGCTTCTACTGCCGCTGGTTGTTATGTCCGCTCTTATATATCTTTTGTACTGCTATTTCATAGCTACTGACTATAGTCGGGTGACGTTCAAAGAGATATTAAACCTTAATGTAAAAGGTGTCCCTAAGGGATATCGAGCGAAAAGTGGTGGGGTGTCTGAGGAGAATAGGCCGGGTCACTACTTCTCGCAATTTAGAGGTAAATTCCTTCGTCTGTTGTACACGCGTCCTCGCGATTCAATGAAAAGCTTCTTTTATTTAGGCGGGGCTTTGTTGGGTACTTCCCTTGGAGGAGGCTATTCCCTTGGAGAGTGGTTCTTCCGGTTCTTCTTGCTTGTGTTTGTCGTTGACATCTGTGGCTACCAAGCGCGTTATCTCATCAATGATATTAGGGGCATTGCGGAGGATAGGGCAAACCCGCAGAGTGTGGGCAGAAATAGACTTCCATTGCTTGGCGGCGGAAATGAGCGCCATACGATAATTGTCGCCATGCTTGTTGTCGTTGCCAAGGCAATTGCCGCTTTCTTGGTTTGTGCGACTATATGGGCAGATGGGCACACGTTGAGTGGCGATGTAGTTTCTGGCGATCATTACCTTGCCTCCGTTTTGGGCGTTGCATACGTCTTGGTCTTTATCATTGCTTACTTCTATGAGAGGGCCAGGGCTAAAGGTGAGCGACTCTGGGACGAGTATGTTCGGCATCATGATTACTCGCTGGCGTTGAGCGGGATGAATACATTTAAATCTGCGAAATACTTTGGATACATTGATCCTAAAGAGGAATCGCGTACGCATGACGTCTTTAAGATGTGCTTTGGTACTCTTAGGATTGTTCTTTATGGCTATCCGTTACGTTTTTGCGCTGGTCTTCTTGCATTTGATCCATATTTAACCGGGCTCGTGTCTGGTGGAATTCCTGAGTTTCCTTGTAGGGTGGGCGCGCTGTTTTTCTTGATCGTTGCCTGCTCCTTGTATGGTTGTGCCTTTGTTTATATTACCTGGAGCTATGAGGCGTCTGCGGCCAAGAGGGCTTCTGCTATGAGCTGCCTGCAAGCAAAGAAAGTTGTTAAAGGGGTTATTTGGCCACCTATCAAGCAGCCTCATGAAGTTGAATTCAAAAAGCCCCATATTGCGTATTTCGGCTATCGACTGGGGTCGCGAGCGTGTTGCCTTTATCCATTGCGGAAGCGATGGAGCCCGATGGAACCTTGGAACTGGGCAGCTTCGATGGCGATTCTTCTTTTGCATTGTTTCTCTTTCTGGCTTCTTCCTTGCTACTTTTCCTTATTCTCTTTTGGATTAAGCCTTGTACTTTTTTCATTGGTAGATTGTGCACCCAGCAAGGGTGTTCTCAACATGGTTTTCACCTTTTCAATTGTGTTGATTATTGTTGAGAGCACTGTAATGGCAGCCTCGCTTGTGAGTTCAGACTTTTACCAATTTGTTATTGGTCTCCTTATGCACAACTATTTGCCCTATGGGTTTATTGAGACTGCCCAAGACGGATTATTGGTCGTTGGAGATTGGTTTGCCCAACTGGGCTTAAGGTCCTTGATCTGGTTTTCCCAGTCCCCTTATAACGCTCTTGCAATGAGTGTTGTAGTGGTCATTGCCCAAACGTTCCTCGCGATTTATGTGCTGTTTAGGAACATGAATTACTACGACATGAACGCACCGTTCCTTGAGAACTTCTTTAACGCCGTTAAGGGCGCGGCGCTGAAGCTGTGCACAGCAATCTTGGGTGAACACGCGATACATGTGTTGCGTAAGAAGAGGGGGAGTGACGATGAGGTGCAACCCTCCACGAGTAGCAGCCGGGAATAGGTGACTCGCTGCCCGATAGGGTGCATTATGCAGCATAAACTTGATACGGGACTAGCATGCTTTCTATTCATAGCTGGCTAATATCCAGCCTTAGACACAAATTGATGGTAAAGTTACTTGGGACAAGGTCGCAGCTAGTCATTGATTGCCCCGATTGGAGCGAGTCCTCTGTTAAAGATGGACTGAGACGTTTTCACCAATTTGGGTCCGCGCATATGGTCATTCCATAGTCACGGACCCGAATCCGCGCCTACGGAATGACCATATGCGCGGACTGTGCGGCCTTGTCCTTATTGGAATCGAGGTGCAATGCTCTGCGACTGTATCAGTAAAACTGATTTGAATATCCTGAGAAATCATCTGAGGGTTAATCGTGACGTTAATAAGCTGCCCTTGTTTATCTTTCCCTGCGGCGGTGATCAGAGCCTGTATTCCTCTCGACGATTCTTCAAAGCTTATGTGTCCAACAATCACACCGAGGCTTTAAAAAACGTTTTTTGTCTTACTGCCGAAGACGTGGCGGCGGAAATGGACGATTCTAGACTTAATTTACTTCAGCAAGAGGCCATGCTTGCCGACATATCTGACTGGATATTGATTTTTGCAGAGAGCTGTGGATCTTTTTGCGAGTTGGGTGCTTTCTCCGCTTTGCCTCATGCTGCTTGGATTACCCCTGTTGCTGTTGGAAAGCAATATAAGGGCTCTCGGAGCTTCTTGATTGATGGGCCAGTGAAAGAAATAGCCGCGGGCGACTCTTCGCTTAACAAAGTCTTTTACTTGGACTTAAATAACCCGATGTCTTCGCCTGACTTGTGCCGCTTTGTTTCTGAACTAAGACTCCTTATTGGTGTTAATGCTACTAAGCGGGGCAAGGCTGGCCTAAAGGCCGCTAGAAAGAAGATCAATCGAGACGAGTCCAAGATTAACGTCGGCTCGCTCGTTCATGAGCTACTTGATTTGCTTCAAATATTGGGTCCCATGTCAGAGACCGATTTGCGAACGATATACTGTGCGGCCAAAGGTTTCCGTGCCAGTAAGCTCAAAATATACTCGCCCATCCTAAACGCGGATATGAAAAATGCCGGTGTTCCGATATCTTGGTCGGATGTTTGCTGCATGATGAGAGCTACCGGTCTTGTTTCTAAAGTGAGATGCAATAGGGGTCCGGATTATCTGATTAAAAGCACGATACACCTTGATTCTTATTTCATGTTTAAGGGATACGAAGACCGAGATTTCTTAAATATGAGGGCGCGGGTAATCCTTCGTAAGAGATCAATGGGGTATGGAGGCGTTGCCGGTGTCTATTGCGGATAGAATTTGCTTCGACCTTGGAATGACAAATCGTCAGCTATTGGGCCTTGTAAGCTCAACGGCAGATAGGTATCACTGTTTTTCTGCCGGTGGGAGAAAGATTGTTGCGCCTCGGCCAGATTTGAAGCTCGTCCAATGTTGGATTTCGGATTATATAAATACGGAGTTTGATATAGATCTTCCTTACGCTACAGCTTACGAAAAGGGCTCAAGCGTCTGCCGTAATGCCGGGCTCCATGCTAAGAGCGGTCATTTTCTCCTGCTTGATATTTGCCATTTCTTTGAGTCCTGCACTCAGCAAATGGTTAGGAATTTGTTTTCAGGGGGAACGTATCGGTCGACAAACGCTGAATTTCGCTCGCGTCTTACTGCAGACGATATCGATCTTCTCGTAGCTTTATCATGTTATCGGGGTTCTCTTGCAACGGGTTCTCCGTGTTCGCCTTTTATTGCCAATCGCATAATGGCTTCTTTTGACCATGAGATTGCAGCTAGACTAGGCGAGAGTTTCGTCTACTCGCGATACTCTGACGACATCTGCATCTCATCAACTGAATGGATAGACTCTGCGGAGATTTCAGCTATTGTCGATGACCGCCTAAAGCAAAAGGGTTTTGATCTGAATAAGGACAAAACTCGCCGTTTTGGACGAGGGCACCTACGTAAAATCACGGGCATCTATCTCGACTGCGATGGCGTCCTTCGGCTGGGGCCTCAAAGAAAAGCAGAGCTAAAGCGCTCCTTATACCAGGTGCTTATGCGCGAGTGCGATCGTAATCACGCCCATCGCGTTTTAGGCCACTTGAGCTTTTGCAAACAGGTTGAACCGGATTATTACAACGCGCTTTTAGCTAAGTATGCGAGCTATGGCAAGGCTGTGTCTAGCGGAGGCGTTATGCCGGCGTTAGTAGAGCTCGCCTATGGGTAATTGTTGGGTGATTTGCCTGGGGTCACGTGACGGTTGTTTCGGTTAGCTTTTCGAACCATTCTCGAATTGGTTGCATTTTTTATTAAAGTTTGGACAGTTAATACCATCGAGGGATGGCGTCTGCATTACTAGTCCTTTTGCCCCTATTTGAACAATGACGTCTCATCTTGCACCATTTATATTCAGGCGGTGTTATTCTTCGGATTGTCTATTGGTTTCGTTTGGTTGCGAGGGGCATCATGAGTTCGCATGAGGCTCAGGCTCAAATGCTGGGCTACTTATATCAGGTGCGTTGTGCCCTTATGCTGTTAATTGAATCTGATGCACCATCTTTAAAATTATTTATCGAAAAATTCGACGATGTATCTTTTGAAAACGATAGTAATCCAGTTGCCATGGTTCAACTCAAGCATCATATAGGCAGAGCCGGCAACCTAACTGATCGCAGTCCCGATTTGTGGAGAACTATAAAGATATGGGTCGATGCCGTCGAGGATAATCCCGTTCTTCTCGAAAAGTCAAGATTTGTAATTATCACAACAGCTAAGGCGCCTCAGGACTCTATTGCATCATTGCTAAAAATGGGCGATGACGGCCGCGATGCGGAGAAGGCTTTCATTGGGTTAAGGAAGGTCGCCTCCTCTCAGACAAGTGAGATCAATGCTTCATCCTATAAAGCATTTATTGCTCTTAATGAAGATAGGGCGCGACTGTTGGTAAATTCAATATACGTATTTGACGAAGAGTCAAATATATTTGAATGTAAGTCTCGCATAAAACGTTTGCTGCGTTTTTCCTGTCAGCCAAAATATGAGGATATCCTATTTGAGCGTCTGGAGGGTTGGTGGTGCAATAAGTGTATTTCATTATTAAGCAATAAAAGCTTGGATGGGGTCACCCAATCAGACTTGCGATATGAAATAGTTAAAATTACAAATGAGTTCCGTGATGATAACCTTCCGATTGACGTTGAGTTTGATGACATTGATGAGAAGGCTGAAAAAGAGCATTCTGCAGAATTGTTTTGTAAGCAGCTCGGACTAATTTCATGCAAGCGTAGAAGGATCATTGGGGCTATCGAAGACTTCTGTAAGGCTTCTTCTCAAAGGGCAAAATGGATAGATAACTGCCTTGTTGTTCCAGATGAGCTCGAACATTACGAGGAGAGGCTAATTGATGAATGGAGTCACGAGTGGAGCGCTATGTCCGATGAGCTTGGCGATGAGTCTGGGGAAGCTGAAAAGCAAAAAGAAGGCCGAAAACTGTTAACTGAAATTATGAGAAAAGATGTTCGCATACGTCAAGGATGCGATGAGCCATTCGTTATGAGGGGGACTTATCACATTCTCGCAAATAGTTTGAAGATTGGTTGGCATATCGACTATTTACAACTTTGCTCTGAGGAGGTTGAGAAAAACGAAATCATGGGCTAAACGACCGCCTGAGGCAGCAAATTTGTTAAATCCTGCATTCTGTGCATGCCTTCTTTATTCTTTCATTGACGAATACGAAACAGAGAACTTGAACGAAACAGAGAACTTGAAAGAACTTGAGCTCCCTCTTCTTTATCTTGTTTTGCCTCTTGTGCTGCACAAGGAAACTCGAGGCACGGTCAATAGCCGAGTTCATTTTCTTGTATGGGCAAAATCTCATCCCGAGTGTATTACTTCATTCGCTAAGCGCGCTTCGGCTTTTGTTGATATTACTAATGAAGCGATTGAGTTTCTATTGAGATCATCTTCCGCATTCATTTCCGATACTGGAACAATCAAAGTTAGGAAAAATGTGGCTTTGCGGAGCACCAAAAAGTATGCCGATCGGGAGATTAAAGATTGTATTTTGAAATCTCGCAACATAGCAAGGTGGTTTGCTAGATCCGGAAGCACAGAGACTATATATGCGATTTTGGGGGTTCGACCTTAATGCAGATAAAAGAGCTTATCTTGTATTCAGACTTACACGGTGCAAGAAAAATTAGTTTTAAGCTTGGTTCTGTTAATACAATCGTTGGTGCATCGAGGACAGGAAAATCGGCAGTTGGCGAAATTTTGGATTACTGTCTTTGCAGTTCCAATTGCGATATTGCAGAAGGTGTCATTCGCAGCAAAGTCGATTGGTATGCGCTCCTTTTGCAACTTGAAGGTGAGCAACTGTTCATTGCAAGAGAATCTCCCGAGGAACACAAGTTAACAAGTTTGCATGCATATTATGAGGTTGGAAGCGAGATACGTGTTCCAGATAAGATTTCTTTCCAGCCCAATATTGATGTTATAAGTTTAAAAAAGCTTCTTAGTCGTAAGCTTGGAATTACTCACAATTCCCTAAATTTATCTCAAGGCGCCATAAGCATCAGGCATGCCTTATATTATTGTTTTCAAGGGCAAAGCGAGATTGCTTCAAATAGAGTTTTATTTCACAATCAAGCTAAAGACTTCTTTCTGGCTTCTTTTAAAGGCTCTTTTCCATATTTAATTGGCGCCACAACCGAAGACACCCTTTCTTTAAATCAACAGAAAAGGGAGCTTGCTCGCAAAATTAGAGATATCGAGAACAGGGTGGCGGAATCAGATTATCAAAGAGAATTTAGCAGAAATTGTATTAGTGGGCTTATTGCCGAAGCTCAGGCTGTGGGTTTGCTTGATGGCGATATTGACTTTGATATTAATGATGTTGAGTCTGCTGCGGACGTTTTACGCTGTATAGTGAATGCTGATCTTGATGAGAGCCCTGAAGGGCCAGTGTCGCTAGTCGGATTACAAGAAGCTCTGAGGATGGCCCAGCGTGAGCTCGGAGAAATAAGTGATGAAATTGAAAAATGTGAACTTTATAATGCCTCCTTCAGGGACTATAGTGGCTCCGCAATTCAACAGAAGGCAAGACTGCAATCTATCGGTTTATTCGAAAAGCTGTCATTTGATACTGGTAAATGCCCTTTCTGTGGGAATGATTGTGCTCCTGGAACGCCCGGCATCGATGAAATAAAACGCTCGATTTGTCGTCTTGACAAATCTCTTCAGAACGTTTCTCTTACTCAAGTCGATGTTTCCTCGTACTTGGAAAACTTAAATGGAAAAAGAGTAGAGCTGGAGAATAGAATTCGCTATTTGCGTTCCCAAATCGATGGAGTTTATGCTCAGAGACTTGAACTTATGAACGAAAGAGATGAATCGATTCGTCATGCCAAATTACTTGGACGAATCGAGTATTGTCTGTCGCTTATTGACTCAATGGACACGCCTGTTGACGAAATGTCTGAGTTGAAGCGTCTGAAATGTAAGCTTAACGAGCTTGATAGTCTGTTGTCTGCCGATGATGTTTGTGCAAAGACGCAGTGCGTGCTTGCTCAGTTGCAGCAAGCTATGTCTAATTACGCGATCGAATTAGATCTCGAGCACGCTGGTAGCCCATACTGGTTCAATGAAAATAGAGCGACTGTTTATGTTGACTCGGGGGGAAAGGCGATACCGCTAAAGAATTTGGGCAGCGGTGCAAATTGGCTCGGCGTGCATCTATTGACATTGTTTGCATTTCATTTACTTTTTATTCAGAAGGAAAGGCCTGTTCCAAGTTTTATTTTTCTTGACCAGCCTTCTCAGGTCTTTTTCCCTGCTGAGGGGGAAAGGGGAGATGCCGACTGGGAAAGTCTTTCGAAGATGCAGTCATTCATTTTAAATAAGGTTGAAGAAGGAAAAGGGAAACTGCAGGTGATTTTGGTAGACCATGCAGAAGGTAAAGATGGGCGGTTTGCAGAAAGCGTCATAGAGCGGTGGCGTGATGGGAATGGTTTGATTCCGCAGGAATGGCTGTAAGATGCTGATTAGTGTTACGACGCTATTGAGGGCATCGAGTTTGACTCTATGAGTAATTTCCTCTTTGAAATCGGCGATTATGCGCGTCGGTACTGCCCGTCCATGTTTTGAATGTTGCCGTTCGATACCATTGGCGTTCCCTTCGGCACCGCCCTCCAGTATGTTCCGACTGCCATGAAGCCGAGGCCGAAGAGGCGCAATACGGCGTGAGGTGCGAGGGCCAGGGGCCTTTCAATTTTATAGCGTTAATTCATGGATCGATAAACAGTAGCTTATCTAAAAAGCGGTATTGACGCGGGTAGCCTACGCGCCCCGCGTCCTGAGTAAAGGCGGCTGTCCTTCTTGGGATGGTCGTCTTTCCTCTTTTGAGGAGCTTCGATGTCGGCAAAGTTTTTCTTGTCCATTGATGATCAGGTCAGATTGTCTAAGCAAAGGGGACTTAGCTGTTGACACCAACACAGCATGCATTCTGATGTGGGAGGGCCATTTTTCGGTTATCAATGGCTATAAAAAACCGGATTGAAGAAGAGCAGTTTCTTTGACGAAAAGGCCGTTCTGTTTTTAAGGCCGTTCATCCATCAAACGGCGTGTTTCACGGAGTTGGCGTGCAGGCTGTCCGCTCACAGTCTCATAATCGACTAGATATAAACGCCTCTTCAACGGAGTTCGAATGTCTAAACCAATTGTCGTAAAGCTTGCCTGCTGTAACAACATTGACTGCGCAACTATTGCGCTAAAACCCAATGCAACCACTGTTCTACATGGAATGAATGGCTCCGGGAAGAGCTCGGTTGCAAAAGCGATTCAGCTTTATAACGGCGATGACGGGCAGACGTTAGAAGTATTGAAACCCTATGCCTCAGAATCTCTGCCATCTGTTGAAGGTCTGCCGTCGGATTCAAATATCCTCGTATTTAATGAAGACTATGTCGATAGCACACTGTTTAAAGGCGACATGGAGCTAATCGAAAACGGATATAAGATTTTCGTTGATACTCCTGAATATCGTAAAGCGGCAAAAGCAACAGACGAATTGCTGGCGGACGCCGTTATAAGGTTGCGAGATGAGGGCAAGGTTGCCGAATTGCTCTCTACGGTTAATATCTTGTTGTCCTGCTTCGGGAAGGTTTCTAGGCAGACTTATTCAAAGACAAGCCCAATTGCGAAAGGCGTCGTGTTAAACGGAAACCTTGTTGAGCACGTTTCTCCAAAGTTCAAATCGTTCACTTCGCTAATCCAAGCAGACAATGCCAAAGAATGGCTACTGTGGCGCGGCAAGGGCGGCAAATTCAGCTCTCGGGGCGTATGTCCGTACTGTGGTAAGACTCTCGCGCAGTCTGAGCTGGAAATATGCAATGAAATGCAGGCCACATACGGCGGAAAGTATATTGATAGCTACACAAAAACAATCGCGACTTTTGGGGAAGCGGAGGTTCTTCTTAGCGAAAACGCCCGTACGCAGGCTGATGCAATTTTACGCGGGAGGCTAGAAGAAGAGCCCAATCCCGAGAATGAAGCCTTTTTAACCGGCATAAAAACGGACGCGGAGGGGCTTAGGGCAAAGCTCGAGAAAATTCAGCAGCTTAATTATTCGTCCCTGAAGGATGAAGAAAAGGGTGCCGACTACTTCGAAGGCTTAAAAATCCATGTCGAGCTTCTCGAAAAGATGAATTCGCAATTCGCGGTTGAACGTATTAATAGCATTAACGCTGTGTTGGATGATCTTTCGTCCAAGGTGAGAGACATCCAAATCGCCATCGGTCGTCAAAGTGCAGCATTAAGGAAATCCATCAAGGCATCGATGGCCGAAATGAATGCTTTTCTGGAGTCGGCGGGATTTCCCTATGAGATCTCAATCGCTTCGCCAGATGGCTCTCGCTGTGCCGTCTCACTGAAGCCTCGCGGGCTCGAGATGAATGTCGAGGATTTAAAGTCGCATCTAAGCTACGGTGAGCGTAATTCGCTTGCGATTGCATTGTTTTCCGCTCAGGTGAAAAGTGAGAAGCCGGACATGGTTGTGCTCGACGACCCGATTTCTTCCTTTGATCAAAATAAGAAATACGCGATTCTCCAAAGGTTATTTTCGAAATCTAAGGGTGTCTGTCGTGGGATTACAACGTTGCTGCTGACCCATGACTTTGAAACGCTCATCATGATCGGCAAAGTCCACAAGGATATTCTGTGCGATACATCCTGCTTTTATGTGCGCAACGATTGCGGGGAGTTATCCCTGATACCTGTTGAGGATGATGATTTTAATAGTGCGGTACAGTGCTTTAAGTTAATCGTGGCGAGCGACGCATCCCTGCCTTATAGAATTGCGCTTGCTAGGAGAGCGGTTGAAATTGCGTACGGAAAGTCGCCTGCCTGGCACGTTTTATCAAGTTTGATGCATCGTCGGGAAGTTGCGACGATGCGTGAGCAAGAGCTTACTGACGAAGAGTGGAAGGAAGCAAAAAAGCAGCTTGAGGATATCGGTTTAATGGACTTTAACTACCAAGACTTATTGAGCCAGCTTGGAAATGCGGAGCTGCTGTCCGTTTATGATCAAGTGCCTTCGCCCGTTGAGAAAATCTGCGCGTTTAGATTGCTCGCTGACAACAATGCTGGTGAAATGAGCCAGGTCTGCAATCGTGCCAATATCGATGAGACAGTGTTCAAATTTGCAAACGAGTACTTCCATATCGAAAACCTCATGGCGTATCAGTTTGATCCCGTCAAGTTCAATACGGTTCCGGCAGGAATCATCGGAACCTGTGACAAGCTGATTGCCGGGTTTAAGAGACAATGCGAGCAGTGGGCTAATGCTGACAATTAGCGGCATCTCCTTGGTGTCCCTCTTTTATAAAGGCATTCCATTTGCACACTTTTGTGCTGGTTCAAGGATTGATTTGGAAGATTGGTGGCACTGGATTGACGGACCCCGGGTTCTCGCTTAAAGTAACTCTTGTGATGAGGCCTTGCGACGGTACGTCCGGCTTGGTCCGTGGGAACCGCCGAAAGGCGGTTTTCGCGTTTAAGGGGTCCAAATGGATAAACCATTTAAATCTATTGATGAGCAGATTGCTATTCTTGAAAGCCGTGGACTCGAATGCGATAACAGTACTCGTTTAGTTTTGGAGCGCGAGGGGTACTATCCGGTTGTTAACGGCTACAAGGATTTGTTTCTCGGCCAACGGGGAGATTCTTGCCAAGAGGTTTTCGTAAAAGGGACCAAGTTTTCTGATATCTATCGTTTATTCGAATTCGATCGAACGTTGCGCCTGCTGATGTTTGAGTATTTTAACAAGGCGGAAGCAGTTCTTAAAACCGTCTGCTCTTATCGGTTTGCCATGGCTCATAAAGATAACCCAGAAGCATACCTTGATAGAGATTCCTATCGTGCTGATGCCGGCTATCGAAAAAAGATCGACAAGCTTATCGGTGATTTCGAGAAGGTGCTATGTAGGTCTAAAAAATGGAACAGTGATTATAAAAGGGACTACATTCGTCATTATGAAAATAATCACGATAATACGCCGGTATGGATTCTTATGAATTATTTAATGCTTGGCCAGGCATTCAAGTTTTTTGAGTTTCAACCAGAAAGTATGAGAAATTCCATTGCCAAGTCGTTTTCCGATCTTTATTCCGAGACGCATGAAGTCGATAAACGCATCAGCCCTCGAAGGCTGAGGCTCGCATACGATCACATCAAAGATTTTCGAAACATCTGCGCACATGATGAGCGTCTGTTCTGTGCGAAGGTGTCTCCGTCCTGTGACGTTAATTTCGTCGACGTTTTAAATGATCTTGAGCTTGTGCTGACGAAGGATGATTTCAATAAGCTCCGTCGTCAAATATTGCTTAACGCAGTCAAGTTGAGTGATTCGCTGAACACGGATGCCAGCGCTAAAGTTCTATTTGCCATGGGTGTCAAAGATTGTCGAAGTGTGTTCCCTAAGGAGCTGCTTGGGCTGTAGGGTGATGCGCCTTCTTCTTGAGCTTGCGCAGAAGATGGTCGAGACTATGCCGTGGATTGGTGCTATCAGCTTTGATCTTGGTCCTGCGCCCGTGCTGAAGGAAATCCAGTGCAAGGACCTGCCTGTGCGTTTTGCTGGGCGGGCCTTCTTGTGCCGCGGGCGCGGAGAGCCTGATCATCGCGGTCGACACGTACTGCGGGCCGGGCGTGTCGGGCCCCGGCTGAGCCTGGACCGATGCCGACCACCTGGAGTCCAGCGGCTACGCGGGCGAGGCCATCGGCGCCGACGGCGGGGTGATTATGAAAGGCAGGAATCAGCTCATTACGAAGCGTTCGGATGGCAATTGGCAGGTTAAGGGCGAAGGAGCAAGTCGAGCTTCCTTCATTACGACGACCCGGAGCGAGGCGATAAAGCTCGGTCGACGCATTTGCTCCAATCAAGAGTCGGAGTTGATCATTCATCGTCGCGACGGCAGAATCCGCGCAAAGGATTCCCATGGGCACGACCCCTTCCCGCCGGGGATAAGGATTCGGCTTCGTAGCAACACAGCGGGCCCGTAACAGCGTGCCTGCTGTCGCAAGATCGGCTTCAACATTGTGGCGAAATGCGGGCTTGGGGCTAATTCTTCGGGCGGAGGTCCAGTCTCTTAGCTGAAGAAGGGGTTATTGGCCAGTTTTCTGTAAACAGTTCCGTTTATACTAATGAGCACCAGATGAAAGGTGAGGAGGTCATGCACGATGAATTCAATGGTGAAAACGTTTCCGACATGGCCGGGTCTGGATATGAGCAAGAGGGTTTCCGAGGCGAGGGCTCGCTCGACGAGAAGCTCGAACAAGATGGTCACCGTGATGGCGGCCAGAATCATCTCGGAGAAGTCTTTAAAGGTAAAGACCTCGAAGTAGAGGGGGAGTTTGCGACTGCAACTCCAGAGAAGCAGGCAGAGATCATTGCGTCGAGCCTTTGGAGCGGCATTCTTCCCCCACCGGATGAATTCTCAAAGTATCCTGTTGAGGTTCAGCATGAAATTGTGCGATGGGCATCTGTTTCTGTTGAGAGTCAATCTAGGTTAATTGAAGCTGCCACCGCGTTGGATAGGGCAGAGTCGGCTCGACTTGACGCCATGAATAAGGTCGATGCCGAGCAGATTCCTCGGGCGCAATATGGAACGATACTTCTTAATCTTGCGCTGATAGTCGGTGCCATCATTTTGGGCTGTTTGGATAGAACAACCGTTGCCTGTTCTCTTGTGGGCGGACTTGCAGCGATCAATGTTCTCAATCTATTCGTGTCCAATCGTTCTTCTAAAAAATGATGCTGCGATATGATGTCCTAAATGAAAAATGAAAGCCTGCGATAGGCCATCGTTTTGCAAGGGGGTTCCTTTCTAACGGAGGGCATCCCCTAGTTTTATTTAGATGGAATTTGGGATGAACGACTGCGTTGCCAATCGTCGCTTTGTTGGGTTGCTTGACGTTACGGTAAGATGTTCTTAGTGATGCAGTCGCCGTGGACTCTACGTGAGGCGGAGACAAAGAAGGGTCGTTGTTCGGTTTCCGGCAACGGCCCTTTGACGTTTCCGCGACAACTGGATGTTGTCGCGGATGCTGCGATTTACGCTTTAACTCACGATGCAGAGCCGCATTTTCCGGAAGTGCGGGGAAAAATCGGAAATCGCCGAGCGCAACCTGATTTTAGGCAACAAAACCGCAGGTCGCGTAAGCGTAAAACCGGGGTCTGGTCGGCCAATCTTGATTTTTCCCCGCACTTCCGGAACCGCCCGTTGGAAGTATGCGGCAAATTCCGGAACCCACGAGCACACCGCCCTTTTTGCGCAGAGAAACCGCAGGTAGAGGCGTCGCGGCATCCCGGTGCGCTCGGCAAGTTTAGAATTTGCCGCATACTTCCGGTTTTTGCCTCGGTGGCAGGCCGCGTCCACTTATATCCTCGACTAAATAATGGACAGAACAGCCAATTCCGTATCCATACTAAAACGCCGGCAGGGACGAAATTGCTCCTGCCGGCGTTGGCGCGCCTGCTTGTGCCGTTTCGGCTCGCGCAGAGGCCCGTTTGGGCCCTTACGCCTCCGTGGGCTCCACGCCCAGCCCACATGGAGGGGCAGGTAGCAGGGGTCGGAGGGCATACGGTAGGGTTTATGAGTCGCTACGACAATGGTGCACGTCATCCCTGAATCCGCTCCCACAGGTTCATGGCGGACTCGATGACCTTGTCCATGTCGTAGTACTTGTAGCCGCCCAGGCGACCGGCGAAGATCACGTCGCCCTCCTGCGCCGCCAGCTCCTCGTACTGCTTGTAGAGGGCCTCGTTCTTGGCGTCGTTGATGGGGTAGTAGGGCTCGTCGCCAGGCTTCCAGTCGGCCGGGTACTCGCGCGTGATGACGGTCTTGTCCTGCGTGCCGAACTCGAAGTGCTTGTGCTCGATGATGCGCGTGTAGGGGATCTCGCGCTCGGTGTAGTTGACCACGGCCACGCCCTGGTGGTCCTGCTCGTTGAGCGTCTCGGTCTCAAAGCGCAGGCTGCGGTATTCCAGCGTGCCCAGCTTAAAGTCGTAGAACGCGTCGATGGGGCCGCAGTAGATCGTCTTGGCGGCGATATCGGGCTCGGCGGCGATCAGCTCCTTGTACTCCACGCCGCAACGCACCTCGACGCCCTCGAGCATGTTGGCGACCATCTTGGTGTAGCCGCCCATGGGGATGCCCTGGTAGCGATCGTTGAAGTAGTTGTTGTCGTAGGTGAAGCGGCAGGGGGGG
>OGPP01000576.1_pt1 | contig 36575 bp, 59 predicted proteins | sample 1553021 | NCBI WGS metagenome assembly OGPP01 (sample SAMEA2580217, study PRJEB22360) | human gut metagenome | biome: human gut; feature: human-associated habitat; material: faeces | place: Denmark | collected 2008/2010
AGCAGCAGATTTACAGTCTGTCCCCATTGGCCACTCGGGAACACGCCCATATTCAATTTTGCAGTCCATGGATTGCCTGTATATATTACCACCCGGATGGTAGTTTGTCAACATCTTTTGCGGAATTTTTGGATTTTTGTGCCGAAAGCAAAAACACAAAAGCAAAAGCCGCCCAGAAATCAACGTTCCTGAGCGGCTTTTTGGAGCTGGTGACAGGAGTTGAACCTGCAACCCACTGATTACAAATCAATATATTTATTCGATATAACGATTTATTTTTATAAGTTGGTCGCTTGTTGGTTTCTTATTACGTCAGAAATCTTCCGCATGACCAGCTCATACTCTTTCGGATATGCAAGCTTTATGGCGTTCATGTGCTCGTCAAGCACCTCCATCAAGCCTCCAAAGGGCGCGGCGCTGGCCATTTCCACGAACTCGCTTTGCGGTTCCGCTGCTGTGGAGTAAGCCGCCACATAAGCCGCGGGCGGCAATGACTGGATCTGCGTTTCAGGCGCGTGCGCTTCTTCTAACTCGTTCCGCACAGTGCAGAGGGCGGCAAGCTTGTTGACGCTCTGCCAGCTGGTTTCCTCGCACTTGAGCTTGCGGATATGCTCGTTGATCTCGTCAATATCCATGCCTGCCGTCCTCCTTCCTTATGCGTTCCGCAGGATGTCTGCCGCCCGCTTGTAGGCGTCACGCTCTGCACCGGTGGCTTCCTGCATCATGTCCTCGATGTCAGAGATCATGCGCTCACGGCCATCCGCGCGGGAGTAGTGCCCGCGCACATAGTGACGGCCACGGTTGGCGTAGCTGTTGCCCCGGTTGTAACCGTTTCCGGCATCGCGGTTGAAGGATCCGCGCATGTCAGCTTCCCACTCGCCCGCGCGGCTGTACTCGCCGCCTTCGCAGTAATCCTCGATGCGGTGGATGTCCAGAATGATGTCCACGATCTCGCCGATCATCTCAACATCGCCAGGGGACCGGTTCTTTTTGTCGGTCAGCTCCATGAGCTCGTCGCACATCTCATCCTTCAGATGATTCAATTTATCCAGCATGACTTTATCTCCTTTCTTATGCTACCCGCTCAACGATCAGATTGCTGTTTGCAATGCTGACTGCCTGCGTACTGGTGTTTTTAACCGCCACGGTCACGCAGCAGCCACGCGGCACCTCGATGAACGCAGCCACGAAAACGTTGAAGTAATTTTCGACTGCCGCCGGGGTGACAATTGCGGTCGCACTGTTGAGTGACTCACCGCCGACAGCCAGCGCCACGGAAATGGGTCCCACAGTGCCGCCGGTGGGAACGGCGATATTGCCGCCAAAGCTTACCTTAAAGCGCGCTTTGCACTGATTGGTCAGGCCTCGCAGAGTCACAAGGCCGCTGCCCTCACGGTGCATGATGCAAGCAGGGGCTTTCACCGCGGTCTCGGTCAGGGGAAGGTTTTCACCCGCTGCCACGCTGACGGTGTTAGAATTGCTAAACTCAGCCATTTTATCGGCTCCTTTCATAGAAAAAACGCCGGGACTTTTGCCCCGGCGCTCTGGTTCGCAAAATCAGCTCAGGGGCTGAACAGACTACAATTTGCAGTCAGTTGCCGTTATTCGGTTAGGCGCAGCTGCCACAGCCGGTCCCACAGCCATAGTAAATGGCGTTGGGGTTGGGCACCTGATAGGCAGGCACGGGAGCTTTCTGCTGCAGAGTCCCGATGATCTGGTTGGTCTGCGCGTTCATCGCGGTGGTCAGGAACGCGCTCTGGCGATCCTGAGAAGCAGCCCGGCGCAGCTCGTTGTTCTCGCTCTGCAGGGTGGCGATCTTATCGTTGGTCAGGAAGTCGAGCACCGCGCGGGTGTTGCTGTTCTGATTCTCGATGATGTCCCGGGTGTTGTTGTTCATGGCGTTCTGCGTTGCGCAGAAGCCCTGCTGCATCTGGTTCCGGGTGTCGCACTCCTGAGTGGCCAGATTGTAGTTGACACCCTGGATCGCGGTCTGGGTCTTGCAGCAGCAGTCTGCCAGCTGTGTAGCCAGAGCATTCTGACCCTGCATCAGCGCAACGTTGGTGCCGTTGAAGCCCTGCTGCATGGCGTTGGTGACACCGTTCAGGCCCTGCTGCACGCCGTTAAAGCCCTGAAGCATCCCGGTGTTCATGGCATAGAAGCCATCACACAGGCCGCTTTCCAGCCCGTTCAGCTTGTTCATGACGCTCTGGTTGTCGAAGCCGCGCTGCAGGTCTGCCTGCGTGACGGCGCTGGTCATATAAGGCGAAGCGCCGCCCATGCCGCCGCCCCAGCCAAAGCCGCCCATGCCGCCCCAGCCGAACATGCCGAAGATCAGAAAGAGGACGATCCAGCCCATCCAGTCGCCACCCCAGCCATTGAGGCCGTTGCTGTAGCCGTTGGCGGGCTGTACCGGCATGGTCAGAACCGTGCTATCAGAAGAAAGAGACATAGTTTTACTCCTTTACGTTAGATTTTGAAATTTATTCTAAATGCGGCCGCATTTTAGAATCCGAACATATTTTTCATGCCGTTGAGCATCGGCGCGATCTGCTGTGCCCGCTGCTGAATGGCGTTAAGTTGCTGCTGTGAAAGCTGGCCGGAGGTGAGCATCTGGTTTATCATCTCCTGTGGGTTCTTTCCCTGCATCTGACCCATAAACTGCTGGAACTGCCCGCCAATGGGGTTCTGGGTCTGTCGGCCCATCGAATTATACAAGCTGCTGCCCATCGTTTAGCCCTCCTTTTCCGGTTCTAGTGCTTCCTGCTTTTCCAACGCCGCCAACTTTGCCGCCAACTCGTCGAACTCCTTGCGGGTGACATACTCCCCGCCTGCGGCTTGCGTGGCTGCGATCGACGCTTTGGGGCCGCTGGTGCGTTCCTTGTAGTCGTAGATGCGGAGCGGGAACGGCCTGCCGTCCTGCCCAACTTCTTTGATGTAGAAGGTATCGGAATCAGCATCCAGCAAAAGCACCCGGCTCCCGTTGGCCACCAGATAGCCGCGGGCTGCTGCTTCACCTTGTACCCAGATAAAGCCGCTGTCAGTCGGTGCGGCCTGTCCCTGCATTGTCGGCATCATGACGGGCTGGGGCTGATACTGCGCTGCCCTGAGCTGTTCAAGCTGCCCTTGCGGCTGTTGCGGGTAGTACACTTGCGGGTATCCGTTATAAATCGGCATCGTTTATTCCTCCTTGTACCAGTAGTAGATCGGGCATTCCGCGCCGCTGTCCCAGCTGTCCCACCACACGCCGTCGATGACGGTCAGGACGTGGCCAGAGCAGCCCAGTACATACACGCCGCACGGGTACTCCCGGGCAAAATCTGCCACGGTGTAACAGGTGGTGCAGTCTTCCTCCACCATGCGGCGCTTGAACCCGCGCTTTTGAAGGTACGCGCCCCATGTGCGGTTGGCGCTGGGCATATCGCCGAGGGCGTAGCCGGTGAGCGCCAGCGCAATATACGCTTGCTCCCAGCTCTGACCGGTGGCCGCAGCTACCGCCCGCACTACGCAGTCCCCGACGCTGCTCCCGCGCGGGTTTGGATTAAACCTGTGCCACATGGTGCGCCCTCCCTTTGCGCCCATAGTACCTTTTCTGCCGAATCCGTGCGTTAAACGAACGTCAAACGAAGGACAAACGAACGCCAAAAAGAAAAAGCGCCCACACGGCACAAAGCTGTGTGGGCACCTTTCTTTTTGCACGCAACGCGTATAAAATTTTCAAAAAATCCTTGACAATTGCACGCAATGCGTGTATAATAAAGACAGTGAAAGACACCGCACAAACGCATAGAGACATGGAGGTAAAAATTATGAAAAAGCTCACTGCTGACGAGTTCGCAACCAAGGTTATGGCCACCGGCACCGAAATCGAGTACGACAACGGCGTTTGGATGATCTACGCGCACCTCACCGATGATGGCGACGTCAAGACCTCTCATCTGGACGCTCGCGATCTGATGATCACTACCAGCATCGAACTTTCCGATGAAGAGGGCGAGGCGCTCATGAACGGTGATCTGGACGACGTTGAGAGACAGGCCGTCGTGGAAGACCTTTATCCGAAGTATCTTGAAACTCTGGAAGATATGGAGTAAAGAAAAGTCCCCAGCCGATGTGCGAACATCGACCGGGGAGATTTAAGAAGGAGAAGACTATGTATACTACTGCTGAACTCTTTATTATGGCTGCTGACCCGGAAGCGTCCAGGGCAGCGTTCCTCAACAACATCACTCTTAGCGTCCCGGATGACGCTTCCGGCTGCATCGACTTGGATGCCGAGAAGGCAAAATTGTCTGCCGTCTGGGACGTGGCGCACCTGTCTATGCGAGAGCTGGTGGCCCGCACTGGTCTGTCGCAGACTACCTTTGCAAAGCAGGCGGGCGTCCCGCGGCGCACCGTGCAGGACTGGTGTGGTGAACAGCGTGCGTGCCCTGTGTACGTCCGCTTCCTGCTGGCAGAGCACTATAAACTTCTGTAAAGCAAGAAAAGCGCCCACACGGAAAAATCCGCATGAGCGCTTAACTGTTAAGGGCTTCACATTGGAAGCAAAAATAAAATATCACGTTTTGACTTGCAAGACAAGAGCTTCGACAAAACTAGTGTAAATAAAACAAAATCCCCCACTTTGCCTACAAGTACCCAGCGTGGCACGCAGGGCTTCGACAAAGCAGGGGATTTTTTATGCCACCGAAATGGCAAAGTCTAAAATCAAGAGTGGAACCGCCCACAGGCAATGCCGCTCTCTACAAAGGCCGTAGCCTTTCAAATCATAAATCGTATGGCGTATAATGCAAAGACGCATATGCCGATAAAACCACGCCTATAAATGCACTATGCCAAAACGGAAGGACGGCTTTTAGAACGCTTGATGTCGCCCCAAAAATAATCAGAGCGAACAAAACACGGGACAAAAAGTGATATATTTTATTTGCCATAATTCGTATAAAATCGTCTCCCGCATGGTACGCACTGCAAGTAGGCGGGCAGGAGACTAAATTTCGTAAGTTGTGCGCTTGTGCTGACAGAAATCTTTAGGCCAGACCACACCAGCAATTCATTAGGCGAATTGTCTGTAAATATTATACCACAGTACGAACAAAATAAAAAGACCCGCCATGATACGCATCGTTGAGAGGCTTAGCGGGTTCAGATATCCACCCTAATGCGCTTCTTCGAGAGGCCGGGTGGATTTGTTGAGATTATTATACCACAAATCGTGCAAAAAGAAAAGCCAGCGGGTAAACGTTCTTCCGCTGGCTCTCTGCACACATTTTCTCCGAAGTGTGTGTACGCTACTTCGGACACTATAAGTAGTATATCACACATCCAGCATTTTGTCAATGCCTTTCAGCCGGTAGCCTATCGCCGTCCGGCTGTAATGCGTCTGTGCTGCAATGTCCGGCAGCGGGAGCCGCTCAACGTACCGCAGTAAGGCTATCTTACGGTCTACCCTCCCAAGCGGTGCGGTTTTGATAGCTGCGGTCATCTGCTGCCGGTCAAGTCCTTGCAGCGCAGCGGGCAGCACTACACGAGCCGCCGCCACAGGCAGCACCGAGCCAGAAGGGCTGCGGCAGCTGTCCGGCGTTGCGCACCATATTGCCAAGCACGGCAAACTGGTGACAAAACGTCACCAGTTTGTTGACATTGCCGAAATGGTATGTTTTCGTGAGGTCGCGAAAACGTGCGCAGGCCATTTTCGTGATGCCACGAAATTGTTCTTGTGCGGCGAGCATCTCGGTGACGTCACCGAGATGCTCGTATGTAATGCTTGCCATAATATCACTCCTTATTGTGAACAATGAGATAACGAATTGCGGAAATTTTGACGATAACGCTATCATCCGGGTTGTTTTGTTGCACACCGCTGAGCGCAACGTATTCGCCATTTATCCACAAAATATTTCCTTCCAACCGCATGAGCCATTTTCCGCTACCATCGAAATCAGCGGCATGATTATCCAAGTCGATTTCGAGGTAAAAACCATCGTTCTGTTTTGCAAAGTATTTTTGCAGAATAGAAGTGATTTCTTTCGTACTCATGTTTTCGGAATCAGCAATGACTTTGATGTAGTGGTAATGAAACATTTTTTGTCTCCTTACAGTGTAATTTCCTCAGCGTTCGCCTTGTCATCAGCATCCAGCGCATCGTAGTACGCCTGCGCAAGGGCTTCCACCTCTGCGATGTCGTCCTCCGTCAGCAGGCCGCTGTCCAGATGGGTGTACGCTTTGTCCAGCCAGTATGCCACGTCGCGTCTTGCGGAAATCTCCCGTTTGATGGAGCGCAGGGTCAGGTCATGCCGTGCTTTGGATTTAATTGCCATAAGTACCTCCTTATGTGGTAGTCATGGATGCAATAGCGTCCTCAAGATTTTTGACGACGATGTTCACGTCCCTCTGATACGCCAGCCGGATTCCGGCACCATCACCAGCCTGCACCACCGTGTCAGGGCCGTACACTGTGATGGCTTTGTAGGCGGCAATTTCGTCAGGGGTGAGTGGCGTTTCGATGGGGGTGGCGAGAACGTAATAGACTTTGCCCAGCTGCTTTTTGCAAGACGCGTTGAGCTGGTCGGCAAGGTTAGCCGCTATCAGATATAAGAACTGTCCATTTACCGTATTGTAAAACCACGATAAATTAGTAAACGTACTGGTTGCGTATATTTTTTGGCCATTGTTATACAAGGCGATTGGAAGTCCTCTTGGTACAAGATTGGCGTAGACATCAGCTTGTTCAAACTTAACGTTTTCACCATCAATATCAACCTTGTAAATCCTCTGCACCTTTACGCCCCTTTCTAAGTCCACCTCGTCACACATCCACTGCTGGCCCGTGCTGTCGGTGTAGTTGCCGCCAGAGGTGACAGGGATGCCGGGCAAGCCGTTGGGAGTGGGGAGCGCGAGAGTTTGCGTTTTGCCGTTTCCGTCGCTTAAAGTCACCGCCACGCTCCCGCCGTCGCCCGCGCTCACGATAGGCACAGGTGCATCCGGCGTGGGTGTCCCGTCCTGCGTGCTCCGACCGTACACGGTCAGGCCGCACAGGGGTGCAGAGAAAGCATCGTCAACGCTGAGCGGGTTGCCTGTCTCCGTGCCCACAAGGATGTTCTGACGGTCCTTTACTGCGCTGATCGCGTCACCTGTGGCTTTTGCGTCAGCGGCTTCGCCCTCGTGGGTGAGGGTGGTGTCCAGTGCTACGGCAGGGCCGGTCTCGCCCTGTGGCCCTTGCGGGCCGGTGTCACCCTTTTCGCCCTGTGGCCCCTGTGCACCCTGCGGGCCACGCTCGCCTTGAATGCCTTGCGGGCCCTGCTTGCCCTGTGGGCCTGTTTCGCCCTGCGGGCCTGTGGCTCCGGTAGCACCAGTGGGGCCTTGTGGGCCTGTTTCACCCTGCGGGCCGACCGGGCCGATGGGACCAGCGTCACCTTTCTCGCCTTTGAAGTCACCGCTTGCGATGCCGTCCTTCAGCTCCTGCAAACTGTCAGCGGCTTCCTGAGCGCTCTGGTCTGCCTCGCCTGCAGCGTGACCGTCGCCTGCACTGGTGGCTGCTTCACCGGCAGATGCCACAGCCTGCTGCGCTGCCGTCTGTGCATCGGTCTTGGCCTGCTCTGCGGCGGTGGCATCGGTGTGCACGGCATCCACCAGCTGCTGCCATGCAGGCGTGCCCGGCTCCGGCTCTGCGCCATCCTCCGTGCCGCTGTTGGCACTGACACGATACCGCAGGTCTGCGCTGGTCACGGTCTTGGTGCCGTCGCTGCCCTCAAAGGTGACGCACCCGCTTCCGGGCTGTGCGGTCACGCTGGCGGGCACGTCCACATAGCCGTCCACCACCAGCGAGGATGCCGGGTCTTTGCCGTCCGGGACGTGCCAGAAGCAGCGGATAGCCAGCCCTTCCCACTCGCCGGTGGCAGTGACGGTAAGGCGGTACACGCCCCTGTTCTTGGTGTAGCCAAAGCGCACCATCTGCTCATAGCCGGGCACTTTGACAACGCCATTGGATGCGAGAGATACGCTTTGCTCGATCATAAATTACTCCTTGTTGATGGTAGGCTTCTTTTCTGCCAGTGCCTTTTTCATCATGCTGACGGCCTTTTCAATCACGCTGTCCAGCACTTCATCGGTGATGAAAGGCTTCAGCCAGTCCGGCAGTGCGCCGCGCAGCGCGGCAAAGACCTGTGCCTTTTTCTTTGCGCCCTGACCGCTGCCCATGATGCTGTTTTCAGCGATGGTCACGAGCTCCAGTGCCCACTGCTTGACGTACTGCTTGTAGCCCAGCCGGATGGCACCAACGGCCAGCGCGGCAAAGCCGATGAGCATCAGTACCAGTGCGATGGGTGCGGGGATAAAGTTAAACATTGCTTCCATGATTTGTTACTCCTTTCAGCAGGTAGTTGTTAATATCGGATTTGCTTTTTTGCATACCTTCGCGGTTGTTGCCGGACAGCTGCGAATCCAAAAGATTTTGTACGCCAACGAGTACGAGACGCATCTCTTCATCGAGGCCGTCAAAGCGGCGCAGGTCTCTTGCAAGGGCCTGTGCGTGCTGAAGCTGTCCCTGTTCCAGCACGCCAAGTCTTTTTTCGAGCGTATCCATTCGCTTGTTCTGCGCATCGTCGGGGGCCTGTGCTTTTTTGATGTACTTGTGGATGATGTCCAGCACCTTGTCGATGGTGATGGCTGCGGCGCACAGGCTGCCCAGAATGCCCAGCACCCACAGTAAAGCTTCTTTTTCGGTCATTTACCCTCCCGGAGACGGGTCAGACCCTTCTTGCTGATGATACCCGCATAGTCCTTGTATGCGTGGCTCATGTCAACATTAGTGCTCACGCCCGGCACGCTGGCGGTGCTGGTGTACTGCCACATGCCAAAGGGCCAACCGGGAGCGGGCTTCTTCGTGCGGTAGGCAGCCAGCCACACATCGTAGGGCTTCAGCGCCGCGCCGCCCATGTACAGGAAGGTGTTGCCGAACCACAGGCCGGTGTAGAGCAGAGCATACACGCCCCAGCTTTCCACCGTGCTCAGCATGTAGGCCGTCAGGTCGGTCAGCGCGGCCTTGCCAAGCGGCTTCTGCACCTCGTCCTCGATGTCCACGGCCACAGGCAAGCTCAGGGTCTTGCCAGTCAGAGCCTGCTTCAGCATCGCCAGTTCCTTGTCAGCTTCTGTCCGGTTGATGGCCTTGAAATAGCCGTAGACGCCCACAGGGATGCCCAGCCGCTTGCACTCGGAATAGTTGCGAGCAAACTGCGGGTCGGTGTAGGGGGCACTGGGCCTGCCCGCTGCGCTGTTGCCCATGGCGCGAATCATCACGCCGTCCACCTTGCCGCTTGCCTTGACCTTGTCCCAGTTGATCGTGCCCTGATACCGGGACACATCCATGATTTCAGCCATAGCGTCCTCCTTACTGCGTGATTTCCTCAAAGCCGCTCTTGATGAGCAGTGCCTTGACCTTCTCCTTCAGCAGGCGGGGGCAGCGCTCATACAGAGCCTTTGCGTCCTCCATAGTCTCAGCAGACATAATTTCCTGCGCCCACAACATTGCCATCATAAATACCATCCTTTCGATTTTTTGTGTGATTTTATGCATAAACAATCTCGCTCATTTCAAGCAAGCATTGCTTGAGCATCTCGTTTTCTTTTTGCAGTGCCTCCACCGTCTCCGGCAGCTTCTCCCGGGCTTCGGCCTTTTTACGTGCTTCTTCCTGCGCGGCCAGCTCTTCGGCGGTGTAGCGGACGTACTTCTGGATGGGCACTTGTTCCACCCATTCTTCCTGTGCCGGTACGCCTGGGCGGTCAACGATCTTCTGCACGTCCTTGCCACCGTTCGGATACTCGGTCACTGTCTCCCAGTGCCACTGCTCCTCCACGCCCTCTACGGCGGGGTGGGTAATCTCTTCGGTGCTGGTGGTCAGGTAGCCAAGGGTCAGGTCGGGGTTCTCCACGACCGCGCCGGTCTCGTCAATGATCTTCATGGTTCAAAACCTCCTTTCTCATGCCACGCGCTTCCAGATGTGCACATAGTAGGCAGCGGGCTGCACGGTGTTGCTGCGGCCGTAAATAGAATTCGAGCGGGAAGCGTCGAAATACAAATCTTGCGGGAGACTATTGGTGACATTTGTAGCATCAGCACCGCCATAAGAACTAAATACCCCTGTGTTATAGAAAGCGCCTGTCATTGTAGCTCCACTTTCAGAAATGAATAAATTGTAAATATTTGCTAACTTAGGCACAACAGAGCCAGTAATATTCGGCAAACCGGCTTCGACTGTGGTACCCGCTGCGTGGGCGTAGGATGCACCCATCAGCACCCGGTTCTGCGCAATCTCCTGCCATGTACCGCCGAACAGTGCGGCGGGGCTGGTGGGGTCTTCCGAAATCCAAAATTTGATTTTGGCATGGTCTTCTGCCAGAGCGTCTGCAATCAAGGTCTTTACAGCGTCTGCGCTTATCACGCCTTTCAGCGCGTCACCAACAGCCTTTCCGTCAGCCGGAGCGCCCTCGACGCTCAGCGTCTTATCGGTGCTCACGATGGCCGCAGCCCTGTCCGCTTCAGCTTTGGCAGAAGCGGCAGAACTTCCCGCGCTCTTTGCGTCTGCGGATGCTGACTGTGCGCTTTGGGCTGCTTCGGCGGCGGAGGTCCGGGCGGCGCTTTCGCTCTCTGCAGCTGCTGCGGCCTTTTTCGTCGCGGTGCTGGCTGCTCCGGCAGCGGTTTGAGCGGCTTGCAAAGCAGCCTGCTGCTGGCCTGTCACTTCCTCGGCGTACTGCTTGACGTACTCCATGCCCTGTGCGATGTCCTCACGGACTTCCACGCCGCGCTCAGCCTTACGGATTCCCGCAATGGCTTCATCAAAAGTTTTATCCATAAAACACCTCCTGTCTTATTAGCCTGACATGTACCCTTTGAGCGATCGACTCAAATCGTAAGCATCGGACGCTTTGCGTGCACTCAAAGCCTGCAGGTCGCTGATGCTGGAAAACTCAGTGCCAAATGTAAACTCCTTTTTATCCGGCGAATCCAACGGCTCAACAAGCTTGGAGCACAGCAACCAGGTATCTACACCATGCGGTGCAGAGAAAATGTGCGTTTGCTTTCCAAGCGCAATACGGCTGACATCAATATCAGCGTCTTTCAAATCGACCGCTTTGACCGTCATGCCGTTCAGATAGCGCAGATTTTTGGCAAGTTCTTCCTCTGCCGCATCCAGCAAAGACTGCGGCGTGCTTTCGATGCCTTCAATAAAGATCACTTTTGTGATGATGCCAAAAAGCTTTTGCGCAGCCAGATCGTTTGCGGTTTCTGTAATGGTTTCTCCCCATGAAAAAACAAGCCATGTTATCTTTTTGGCACCTACCGCGATCACCCGCGTGTAGATATCCTCTGCTTTGACGTTGTTGGTCAAATCCAGCAGGTTTGTTCCAAAAGCCACCGTCTGGCTGTTTTTATCGGTGATCGCCTGCAGATAGTCCAGATACCGGCGCGGTTTTCCGTTAGGATCCTCTGCATGGCGCAGCACCAGATATCCGCCGTACTTTTCAACCAGCTCACTCTGCAAGATGTCCCATGTAATGCCATAGTTTTTTCCATCGCCAAAGCTGTATGTAGGTTCCTTCACATCAAACAAAAAGCGAGAATCAGTCTTGCCGTTGATAGCAAGGATGTATTTCCCGTTTTGCTCGGTGATCTTAAAGGTCTTGGATTCAGATGCCTGCTCAACGTTATAAATGGAGTACGTGCCAAAATTCTTGTTGCAAGTACCGCAGACGATTTCGGCTTTTTTCACTTCGACCTTTGCAGCGTACGTTTTGCCCTTTACATAGGCTGCAAACAGACGCACGCGGAAATTGTTGCTTCCAATCCGTGAAATAATGCGACCTTCCGCAATGTGCTCTTCATCGATTTCCCAGCTCAGGCAGGAAGCTTTGTTGATCTCTGTTTCCTCATAGAAAATATTCGTCTTTCCATCCACGGGATCTACAATTCCCCAATGGTAAATGTAATCTCCATCATTAGAATCGTAGCTGTAACCCACCTGCACGACTTTGATGCCGTCGATATAGGGCACAATCATGGGAATGTCCATTTGCACATTGCCAGGAGTAAAAGCTTTGTATGCATCTACCATTCCGTTGTGGTTATCGCAGATCCATTCCAAAAATTGCGAAAAGCTCACATTTTTTGCAGCGTATGGCGCAATGCCGCTGTCATTCAGATACGCAAGCTCCCCTTCGCAGTAGATTTTCTGACGCATCAAAAAATCCTGCTCATGGCTCATAGGACGGCCCTGCCAGATGGAAACGCCGTCCTGTTCCACCTCTACCGTAGTGCGCAGCTTTTGCAGCGCAGAGTGTGCCACATTGCCCAGCGGCATGGTAAACTCAAAAGAGCCAGCTTTACCCACTTCGCGGGTCAGCGTGGGGCTGATGAGCTTTTTCGTGTCGGTAATATCGCTGATATCGTGGATACAGACCCTAGTTTTCCATGTGTCTACATCCGTCTGCACACCAGCATAAACTTTATAGCTCATAGGCTTGCCCCCAGATATTTAATGCTAATGCTGCAGTCTGCCGATGCAGCAAAAACGAGGGTGCCCACCACGCCATCCGGCATAGTAAGCCCCTCGATATACTGCCAGTCGGTGGACTTGGCCAGAATGCCCACCTCAAAGCCATTGAGAGACACCGCGATGTTTGCGAAGGTCTCGCTGCGCTTGAAGTAGATACCGGCCGCACGGGGCGCACCGGTTATGGACACTTGAACATCCTCGTTTGCCTTGAGCGGGATATCCGTGTAGTTGCGCACGATGTCCGTTTCAAAGTTGAAGTCATCCCACAGCCAGTCGTTGGTGCCGTCGTAGACGCTGCGCTTGAAGGGGTTGCAGGTGCCGGTGATGGTAAAGGTGCTGGAAAGCCGGTCGCGGGACGGCGAGACCTTCCACAGCCCTTCCCAGTACCACGCCGGGTCTTCATCAAAGCGGCACTGTAGCCACTTGCCATGAATGGCATTGGCAACAGTGCTTTCGATGTAGGGCCACTTGCTTTTTGGCGCGTTGCACAGCAGTTCCATGGTGATGGTGCGCTTTTTATAGTGCACCTTGCCATCGTCCCATGTGGTCAGGTTCAGCAGTGAATCAGATCCGGTGACCTGCACAAGGTATTCTTCCGGTTCTGCCGCGCCGATTTTAGGGCTGCCTACCTTGAGGTACAGCCCCCAATCTGTCAGGGTGTGAAAATTGCCGATTTTTGCCCCCAGAAGCTTTGCCATTACACACCCCTCGCTTTCCGTTCCACTGTCACGCCGATGCGTGCATCTACGTTGGTCGCCATGCGGGTCGACAGCACGCCCACCAGCTCGCCGGAATCCATGACCACCTGACCCTTGCCGATGTCTGGTAGATGCTCGTCCAGCATCCCCTCGATGCGTTCCAGAATGCTGGTCTGCCGGTCAACAATGGACTGCTGGCCGGTAACGCGGTACTGCAGGGCTGCACGGGTGGAGAAGGTACCAAGACTGTCATACACGCCGGTCTTGTCAAAGGGACTCTGGTAGTGGCTGACAGGCTTCTGATTATTCTTCTTGTCCATCCACATGGCAAGGCCAATGCCGCCAGCGACAGCGCCCACGCCCAGGATCAGGGCAAGAATAGGATTTGCTGCAACGAAAGACACGATGGTGCCAAGCGCAGACGTGATGCCACCGGCCATGCCGGAAAAGTTCTGCACGATGCTGCCTAGTGCTCCGCCCACGCCGCCGGACTTTGCAAGACCGTCGATGATCTCGCCAAAAGCCTTGACCGAATTGGTCACACCGTCGATATCGGATTTTACCCCGCCGTCAGAAAAAAGCTTCTGGAAAATATCAAATGCCTTTCCGATGCCACCGCTGAAGTAGCCCTCATTGACCGCGGTCAGTGCGTCCGTAAGCCACTTAGAGATCACGTCACGCTGCCCCTGCGATACCTCGCCCCAGATCAGATTGACAAAATCCAGCCCAAGACTTGCCCAGTCGCCGTTTTTGGCATCACTAAAGGCGCTTTTTACCAGCCCAAAAATGCCCTTATCCAGCTGGCCGGAAGCCTCGCTCAGCTGCTGGTCAATGCGGTTCTGGGTGCCCTTTACGCTCTTGTCGATGAGAGTAGAGGTCTCCGTCACCTTGTCTTGAACGCCGTCGATGTAGGTGATGATCTTCTCGTAGGTCTCCGCGCCGTTCTCGCCGATGCGCTGGCCGGTCTCTGTGACGTTCTTCTTGATATGCTCGCTGCCGTCCGCGTACTTTTCCACCGCCTGCTGCACCTTTGTGGTGATGCCGTCAACGGTGGTTTCCGAGACGTTGGTAAAGGTGCCCAGCAGCGTTTTCGACATGTCGTCATAGGTCTTTGTGACCTTTGTGACCGTGCCGTTGACTTTGGTCTCGACCTGCTTAAAGGTCGTGGCAACACCGTTCACCATCTCTTTTCCGGTCGTGGTGGTGGTCTCGGTGATGCGGTCTTTGATCTTGCCGGAGCTGTCCTTGACCTTCTCGGTAAGAGTCTGGATGCTGGTGGACACAGCGCCCAGCGCATTTTGTGCGGTGGTGGTAGCCGTGCTGGAGATGGACGAAATAACCGTTTCGGTGGTGGACTTGGAGCCGGAAGAGCCGGATCTTCTCCTAGTTGAAGAACCAGACGGGCTGGTTGTAATGGAGCTGCCGCCGTTGCCGCTGGCTGCCGCCCGCTCCGCCTGACGCTCCGACCAGCTCTTGTTGCTGATGCCAATGCCATTTAATGCATTTTCCCGCATCCTGTTACGGTTACTCTTCCGGTTATTTGCATCCGCGTACTCTTCGTAGGTATCGAAGTCTGCTGTGGCGGCTTTTCCGAGAAAACGGTTGAGTTTATAGCTCAGCTGATCCAGCCATGTGGTGGCTTTGCTTGCGAAGTCCTTGAGAGCGTTTTTTGCCGTGTTGATAGGCTCTGTCAGGCCGGTGATCGCGCCTGCGAGACCAATCCAGCCGTCCGTTTTGTAAGCTTCCTGTGCTGCGACGAGCATATCGTTCAGATTGCCGATTACAACGCCGAAGCCGCTGGATAAATCGCCGGTCAGCAATCCTGCCAGCTGCTTCACATTGTCCTGCAGGGTAGACATGCGGCCATTCATGGTCTGGCTCTGGGTGTCCATGCTGTTGTAGTAACGCCCGCCCTCTTCGGAAGCGGCCTGCAAAGCCTGCGTCAGCAGATCATAACTGATTGTCATTTTCTGCACTTCGGCGGTGGACTTGCCTGTGTAGTCGGCCAGAATGCCGTACACGTCGATGCCGGCATAAGCAAACTGCTTGATATCAGCCGTTGTAGCCTTGCCGGTGTTGGCAATCTGCTGCAGGTTTTGGGACATGCGGTTCAGCTCGTCGTTGCCGCCGCCGGTCGCAGAGACCGCGTCGCCCAGCGCCATGATGGTATTGCGGGCATAGGAAGCGTTCTCGCCCGCAGAAATCAGGTACTGGTTCGCCTTTGTCAGGGACTCAACATCAAACGGGGTTTTTGCCGCGTCTTCCTGAATCTGGCTCATGACCTGCTGGGCGGCTTCCGCGCTGCCCAACATATTGGTAAAGCCGGTGGTGTATTTCTCGATCTGGGCGTTGTACTCGATGCCGGAAGCGATGAACCCCTCTGCGGCGCTGAGTGCAGCGGCGTAGAGCTTCGAGAAAATGCCCGCCATGACCGTGCCTTGCGCAATTGCACCGGCCAGAGACTTGCTGGACGCTTTATCCGTGGAGCTGGCAAAGCCATCCATGCCGTTGTTTGCAGCTTTCAGCGCGGTCGTGGTTGCTCTGAGCTGCGCTTCTGCCTGTGCCAACATGGTCTTGAGATTTTTGGTCTCAGAGGACGCTTTGCCGGTCCTGCCCACCGATTCGTTGTAACGTCTGGTCAGCTCTACTACGGCCTTTGCGGCCTTGCTGTACTCTCCTGACAGTGAAGAAACGGTCTTTTTTGTCTCGGATTGCACATTTTGGATGCCCTGCCGGTAGGCGCTGTCGTCCAGCCCGAGGGTGGCGCTCAATTCAAAAAGTTTCAGGTTCCATCACCCCCGTTCAAGCCATTTTTAATGCGTGCTATCACTTCATCAGCGGACGGCTGCGGCGGCTGTGGGCGGTTTTCCACAAGCCCGGCCACCATGTCGTACCACCGCTCTCCCGCGCCTATAAGGTGCGCCAGAGCGTCCGTCATGTACGCCTGATAGCTGAGCGTGATGCGCTCTTGCCGCAAAGTGTTCAGGCAGTGCTGCAAAATGTACGGCCTGCCAAACAGCCGCAGCGCGTCCGGGCTGATGGAAGAAATCAGGCGTCTGTACCCGCCAGCACCAACGGCAGACACCAGAGCAAAAAATCCATCACATCGTCGTTGTTCAGCAGTTCTTTTACCGCGCGCATCTTCTTGAACGGGCCGATATTTTCGACCACCCCGTTTTCATCCACGTCCGGCTCATAGAGCAGCGGAAGCAGCTTTGCAGTGGCAGCGGCATTGTCGAACAGCAAGCTTTTTGCCATAGCCTGAATGTTCTTTTTTGCCTGCTCCTTCTTCTTCTGTTCCAGCTCCTCCGGCGTTTCCTCGCCGGTCAGGACCGGCAGAACCTTGCGCAGCTCCATGATCTTGGATTTTTCCAAGACCTCCTCTGCCACATCGGCAATCTGCCAGCAGTGGCGCAGAAAATCTTCATCGGACAGCTCTGTCAAAAATTTCATGCGGTGTCCTCCTTATGCTGCGGCCTTGGGGCTGTAGTACCACTCCATAGGCACGGCTTCGTCGCCCATCCGGGGGCAGCCGGTCAGAGTGATGGACAAATTGCCCTTGCCTTTGTCGGTGGTCTTGAGGGACAGACCGCCGGTGGAGAGTGCGTTCATCAGCTTGACGGCCACAAAGCCGCCGTCGATGGTGTCTCCGACCCACCAGATGTCCTTGAAGTCGCCGGTGCTTGCCGTCGGGTCCAGCGTCATGCGGGGGGTGACCTTCTTTTCACTCACATCCGCTGCACCCAGTGCCAGCTTGATAACATCCGTTGTGACGTTCAGGGCCGTAAAGGCCAGCGTGCAGTCGTAGTCTTCGATCTGCATCAGCTCTGCGGTGTTTTTCTGGCAGTTGTCCACATCATCGCCAAGGTCGGTGATGTTGGGCTTGCACTCTGCCGTCACGCCGCCGGAGGTGGCGCAGATGATGTCTGCATCCTGGATCTCGGTCGTGCCGGTCGGGTCAAACTTGTTCAGCACAACACCGGCATTGATCTGCATGGACTTGAATGCTTCTGCGCTGATCTTGGTAAACTTTCTTGCCATATTGCTCCTTACTCGCAAAATTGCGTGATTTCAAAATTGAGATATTCGCACAGATACCCTTCAGGCGGGTTGTCGAGGGGCTGTGCCCATGGGGTGCCTTTTTGCAAAAGAATAGCGCCGCCCTTGCAGGAAAGCGTTGTGCTGTCCTCAAGGGCCGCGCTGATCGTATCTTCGGTTTGCAGGATGGGGGCTCTGCCGCCCTTACTGGGGTACCACAGCCGGGCGTGGAAGGATGCCGTTTCATTCCACCCGCCGGGGATGGTGGGATTGTAGGTCAGATAGGGCAGTGAAGCGGCAGGAGGGATGTTATCTTCCAGATAGCCCGGGATGCCAAAGCCGTTGAAAAAAGCGTTCAGCGCCCGGTTGATGCTCTCAGACGGTCCCATCAAGGCAGCACCGCCTTTTTGCACTTGACGGCCCGCAGTCCCATGCCGGATTCCGGCGGGGCTTTGCCCTCATCTGCCGCGCTGGTGATCTGGAAAGTCTGCCCGTCGCTTACCCGCTTGATGTAGTCCGGGAAAGCCAGAGGCACACCGGTGTTGACCAGCAGGGTATAGGTAGATGCTGTATCAGCCTGCTCTGCCACCTGAGCTTCCACGGTGGTATCGTGGCGCTCTACGGCCTCAAACTCGGGGCCGTCCTGCCAGCCGGACACAAAGCCGCCCACTCCGTCCGGCTCATAGCTGCGGGTCTGAAAACGGTATTTTTGGGTAAAGCTCTGCATCACGGTGGATGCAGTGAACGCGTTGACCATGTCACATCTTCCTCCACTGATTGATCTCGGATTTATAGCGGATCTTTCCGTCTGCAGGCAGGCCGTCCGTGCCTGTAGCCATCGTGCCGGACCACCCGGCAAAGGACTGGGACACATACACGCCGCCGGACGGGAGCGCCTTGTCGTATGCGTCGATTTTTTCAGCCAGCGCCACGAAGTCAGGCGGCACGCGCATGGGCTGCACCGTGCCAGTGAAGATCTCGGCCACCAAATCACCGTCCCCGGCCTTGTGCACGCCGTCATTGAAGATGGATCCGCACACGAGAAAATACTGCCCCGGGACTACCCCGTCGGGCACGGTATCCGGCTCAAAGGCAAACTCCCCGGCAACGGGATCGTCCGCCCGGTCAAAAAAATTGTGCGTGTAAACGCACAGCTCTGGGACGGTCATGCAAAGTCACCTCTTATTCTCGCCCGGTGGATTCAGAGGCGGCCACAGCGGGCTCGGTGTTGGACGTGCCGACGGTCACGACTGCGATGCCGTCCAGATACTCTGCCCACAGCTTCATGCCCATGATGGCATAGTTGGTAGTGGTGGCGTTCTTGTAGTTGTACTCGGTATGGTAGCCCAGCAGGTTGGTCTCACCGGAGACGGTGTAGTTTGCGCCCATGGTGGCATAGTCCCGGTCTGCGGGATCCACGTAGTACAGGTCGATGTTCTCCACGGGAATGGCAATCACCTTCTTCTGCTCGATGTAAGCATCGGGTAGGAGGAAGAGGGTGCTGTAGCCGAGGAAGTTCTTGACGTAGTTCAGGCCGAACTCGGTCTGAACGGTGATCTCCTTGTCGCCCAGGTAGTCGTAAAAGTCCATGATGTTGGCAAAGCCCACGACCTCGGTCACGTCCAGATTGTCGTTGGCAAATCGCTTCAGGACTGCGCCCTTTGCGATAGCCAGAGCACGCTGCCAGGTCTTCTGGGTGCCCACCAGCTTGCCGGTCTTTAGGAAGGTGTAAAAGTCGGTCAGGACCTTCTTCTGCAGCTCATTGCGGAAAGCAGTATCAGTGCGCTCCACGGCCACAGTTGCGCCGTACTTGGTGACGGCTTCGATAGAAACGGCCTTTGCCCACTTGCCGAGCTCGATGTCGTCATAGGCCACAGGCTCGACCTTGGTCTTGGTCAGAGGGATGTCTTCACCCTCGCCCACGGCGGTGCCGCCCTGCAGGCCACCGTCAACGGTTGCCTTGTAGGAGACCAGCTTGGTGCCGGGTGCCTTGCGGATGGGGCGCATGATGCCCAGAATGGTGCGCAGAGCGTCCCAGTTCTTCTGGAACTGGGTAACAAAATCCACCTCGCGAATAGAGGTAGTGATCTGGGAAGCAGTGGTAAGATTTTCGGGTGCTGCCATGTGTTACTCCTTTGCTGCAAGCCCGAACGCTTCAGGGTTGGCCGCAATGGCCGCCTGCCGTTCGCTTGCGTCTTTGATGTTGATGATCTGCTCTTTGGTCATTTTGGAGCCGGTGTTGGTGGGCGGGGTGTCCACCTTTGCGCCGGTGGTTTTGGTGGTGGCGATCTTGCCGCCCCAAGTGGTTTTGATGCTGGAAAGCTGCTTTTCGGCGTCTTTTACCTTGCCATCGGCGTCCAGTTCCAGCCCGGCGGCGAACTCGTCGCCCTTCTTGGAGTCGTCGGCAATGTCGTCGATGTACTTTTCCAGCACGCCCGCCTGCTTGAGCAGCTGCTTAAATGCAGCGGTCTTGGCCGCCTTGCTGGCTGCTGCTGTCTGCTGGGCCTTGTAGTCGGTCAGGGACTTCTCGGCGGCTTCTTTTTCAGCCTTTGCGCTCTCGGCTGCTTTTTCCGCCTTTTCCGCACGCTGGATTGCTTCGTCCTTTTCATCCATAAGCCCATTTACGATTTCATGGTGAAGCGTCTGAAGCTGATTCACTTTGTCCTTGATGGAAAGCTCCTCGTTTTCCAGAATCGGACGAATGCTTTTGTTGTCGAATGCCATTTGTGATCCTTTCTCTCCATGTACGGAGTGCCATGTACGGCAGTAAGGTGTTTTCTCGGTCATGTACGCCGATATGGTGCCGCCTGTGGGGCTTGAACCCACGGCCCCCGGATTACAAATCCGGCGCTCTGCCAGCCTGAGCTAAAGCGGCATAAAAAAGCGGCTGACGCTGTGCGCCAACCGCTGAGTATTTAGTTTTTGCGTGCAACTTTGGTGATGCATTCGACCGCCCAAAACTTCGCTTCCTGCAATTTTGTCATGCACAGGCTTTTTTCACGGCTTTCAGGAAGTGCGTCAAGCTGCGTTGCAAGCTCAAGGAAAAGGTCTTCTGCCTCGCAGTGCGCCGTTTTCACATCATCGGGCAGGAATTTTTCTTTTGGTGTCTTGAACATTTTCTCCAAATCCATATTTATACCTCCTTGTCTGCTTCTTCCACTGCGATCTCTCGCAGCTCGTCAATGTGTTCTTCCACCGCCGGGCGGAGGAACTGGCGCGGGGCCATGCCCCGGGTAAAGTGCCACTTGCCGTTGAAGTCCTTCCAGACCCACGGTGTGGGCCGTCCGTTTCCCTTCTCGGCAAAGATGCCCGTGCCAAGCTCCACGTAGACGCTGTAAAAGAGGTTGCTGCCAACGGTGACGGTCTTTTTTGCAAGGTCAAGGGCAAAGGTCAGGCTCTGCTTGAGCGCGCCGCCCACGTATCCCTCAATGCCCGTGCTGTCTGCCGTGCCGGTAGGCACAAGCAGCCGTGCGTAGTCCTGCACCTTCATGCCCCAGAGGGTCAGCACCCGCTCTGCCCACGAGTCCAGCGCCTCATGCAGCTGCGGGGTGTTGTCGGTGAATTTGATGTCGTAGTTAAAGTTCATGGTTTACCGAACTCTCCACGTCTTGGAATTTTTTCTTGCGCGGTAGTAGGTCTTTCCCTCAAATGTCACTTCAAGTGCACCCCTGTCCATTGCAGAACCCAAAACGGAAGAAAGCGACTTTGTTTCAGCTGCCTTTTTGTTTGCGGTTGACTTTTTCTGCACATCCTTCATAAAAGAATTGACGTTTTGCCGTTTCTGTGCCGTGTTATCCGCCGCCTTTTGCACCTGACTCTGGTTAAACCTTGCAGGGCCGGAAACATATGGATTCGCAACCTTCGTCTGAGCCTTTAGCTGTTCCGTTGTCAGTTCATGCAATTTATCCAGTGCCGCCGCTTTTTCCTGCTGAGTAAGATTCGACTGTTGGATTTTCTTCACGTTCGCTTCATACTCGCGCTTTGTTGCATCGCCAGCATCAAACAACGAAAAATCATTCGATCTTCTCACCAGCGTACTATCCAAACTTTTTGCTCCATTTGCGCCGCCGCCCGCTCTCGCGGAGTTGCCCGAACCTCTTTTACTCACGGTAGTGCCTCCTTTCGTATTGAAATGGCTTGATTTTGGTCACGTTCCAGTCAAATTCTGCCGGGCATTTCCCATACCACAAAATGCTGCTCGGCTGCAGCACTTCCAGCGCCTTGCGGCAGTGCTTGGCGAAACATTCCGCTTCGTATGGGTCAGACTGCGTTCCGTGGCTGGAAATGCTCACGATAGCGTTTCTCGGTTCCCCATCAAAGCACCAACCATAGCTTTGCTCGCCGCACCAGCAAAGCGTTGGAATGACGTGGATGCCGTGCGCCTGCCAGTATGCAGCCAGCCAGTGCTTTTTGTAGTGCATGAAAAGCTGCACCGCAAGCGGCATATCGCTGTAAAGTGAAAAATCCGGCGAACATACCGCACCGAACTGCTGCAAAAGCGGGATATACTTGTCTGGGTTGTTCCAGAACCGTTCAAACTGGTAGTCGTCCTTGTAAAAGTGCACGCCTTTTGTAGCCTTGTCTTTGGCTGTCAGCGCATAATTGACCGGGATCCATTCCAGCTTGTCAATGCGGATGTCCGTTTCCGGCTTGATTTCAGGGATGCCATACTTGCCAACGCCCGGAAAAATCATTTTCTCGGTGTTTTCCATCGGCAGAATCACGGTTCATCCCTCCAAACCTTACTTTTTCTTCTTTTTTCTCGAAACAAAGCCAATCCATGCGCCGCCTTGTTCGACCGTCACTCCAAACGGCTTTTGTGCAAGCTGCATAAGCTTTGTGCGGTCGCTCGACGACATCCCTTTTAGATCAAATGCAACTTTTGGGCCACTCTTGTCCCAATATGTGGTGTGAGACGGAGAGGAACCATCGCCACTTCGATATTTGTTGAGGTCAACGCCAACTTGCTCTTTCACAAAAGACACAACATCGTTATGCGTTTTCTTGTATCTCGAACTGTCCACAACAACGGCGGCTTTCTTCGTCTCTGCTGCCGCAATTTTGCTGTAATCGGTGACCCATTTTCCATTTACAAAAGATTCAAACTCGTGCTCGTTGGCGGTCCCAACGCTTGCCCTTGTCGAACTTCCAGAGCCACGTTTACTCATTCTTGGCGTTCTCCTTTCTTCGTTTTCGCTCTTCCGCCCACCACATTTGCTCTTTCTCTTTGCCGCCCTTGGATTTATACCACTCGGTGTAATCCATGACGGGGATGGTCTCTTTGGTCACATTGTCCCGCTGCATGGCGTTCTGCCTTGGATACTTGCCCAGCGCAGAGGACAGCACACAGCGGCAGTGGTAGACCATCTCCGGCGCTGCGTTTGGGTCGCCGGGGCGCTGAATCTCGTAACCCATGACCTTGAAAGGCTCGTCAAGCTCTGCTGTCTGCTGGTCAAGCAGGCGGTGCATCTCACGGGTGCGGTAGTCGTGGGTGGAGTTCCAGCGCTTTTTGACCTCGATGCCCAAAGCCTGAGCGTTGTGCATCTGCTGCAAAGCCCCGGCGTTCTGGGCACTGGTAAGGGCTGTGATGGCGTTGTTCATGGCCCAGTGGATCTCTGTATCAGCCATACCGTTTACGGCCTGCACGGCGATGTCGTGGGCACTCTTGCCCTGCACGATGCCCTGCATGACGTAGCGGTTGAACACCCGGGCGTCATAGGTTTTGTTGCTCTCGCTCTTGATGCGCTTGTTGGGCACCATGCGGGGGTTCTCCTTCAGCAGGAGCTTGACCGCCTCGGTGTTGTACAGGGTCAGCCCGAACGTCACGCCTGCGGCCTGTTCCAGCTCGTAGAAAGCCCAGTTTGCGCCAAAGGAAAAGATATTGTATTGCTCATCCCGGGCCAGCTTGTAGGCCGTCTCTTGGGCTGTGGTGCAGGTCTGGGTGATGCCGTCAAGCTTGGCGTGCATCAAATCGGACTGAAAGACCTGATTTTGCAGCCAGATGCGGTAGTCGTCCTCGGTGATCTCTCCTGCATCCAGCTGCGCCCGCTTGCGCTCGTCCAGCGCTTTGTACTTTTCCAGAAACTCGGTCAGCTGCTCCTGCATCTCCCGGCGGGCAGTGCCGTACACTCGGAGGATACGGCGGCGCAGGCGGTTCAGCTGGCGGGTAGAGATGCGGTCACGGTCGGTCATAAGCCAAGCGCCTGCGCAACGGCCAGAAAGCACCCAGCCACAATGGCAAAATCAGCGACAAAAAGCATCACATCGATCAATCTTCCCAGAGGATCATAAATTTTGCTGCTTTTTTTCATCGGTATCCTCCTCCTCGTCCACGGTCTCCCGTGTTGCGCTCTCAGCCATCAGCGCGGCCTTTGCCTGCTCCTTTTGTTCCGGGGTCAGGTTGGGCAGCAGGTCAATGGCCATGTCCTGCCCGATGATCGGTGCCTCAGAAATCACCATGTCAACTTGCTCTTTGGTGTTTGTAATTTTGCTGCGGTTGAATGCCGGCATTGCGTTGTCAAAGCCAGCCAGTGCGCAGATCTGCCGGATGAACGGCTTGACCTGAGCCTCGAAGTCGTCCGCGTTCTGGTTCAGCGGTTCATAGGCTGCATCCAGATGGTCGTTGGTGCTGTCCGCACTCACGCAATGCACGTCCAGCCCGCCGAAGTCCTCATACACCCGGGCGTGGAGCAGCTCCAGCAGAGTCTCCCGGGCCGCTACAGGAATCTCGGTGGTGTAGGGGGTGATCTTGCCGCCCTGGCTGGTGTCTGCGCCTGCAATGTGGTACAGATTCAGCTTGACAAGGAACTCCTGCAGCTCGTCATCGGTCATGCCGTTGAAGTTCTCGCACAGCCAGTAGATCTCCGAAAAGTCATGCAGGTCATTGCAGAAGCCGGACATCACCAGATCGGTGTTGTCAATGTAGGCTTTCAGCCCCACAAGGGTGCTCTGGTGCAGGTCGGAGCCCCACAGCGGCACAATTGGAAGAGCGCTGTAGTTTTCTCCCTCCACGCTTTCCAGCCCGCCGCCGGGTGTGGTGACGGTCACGCTCTTGTATGCCTGCTTCGGCGTTGTCTCCTGCATCGTGCTGCCAATTTTGCTTTCCGTGTACTCGGTAAAGCCGTCCAGCTCGTACAGGATATAGTGCATATCCGTGTCCGGGTTCAGCTGCCAGAAGCGCACACCCGCCTGCAAAAGGCCTGTCTTTTCATCGTACAGGGGCGCGAACTCGGTCAGTTTGAAAACCACCAGATGGTCGTTGTTCCAAAAGCCGAAGCTCTCACCGTGGATCAGGGCGAAATATCCGGCCTTCTGGATCTGCTCGTCGAAGTTCTGCCCAAGCTTTCCCTTGTCTACGCCATCGTCCGCAAAGACCACGCCGTTTCCGAGGGAGTAGGTCGCCCGCTGCTTGTTGAGCCGCCGGAAAAGATTGCTCTTGACCATATCGGGGTGTGGGGTGTCCTGCTTGGTGTTTTTGGATAGGCGTTTCAGCATCAAAGCGTAAGCCTGCGCGAAGCGTTCAGCCCCCGGGTTTTTCTGGGCGTCGTACAGGTCGGCGTCCAGCGCCATCTTGTAGGGTCCGGAACTGCAGTGCTGCTGCACGAACCGTCGGATGAAATCAGGCTGTTCTCCGGCGACTTGCGCCTGCTGGAAGGTCTGGAATGTGTATACAGTGCTCAAAATCAATCCCTCAGTTTCACAAGGCGCTTTGTGCGCACGAAATAGCGGATAGCGTCCATGCAGTGGTCGTTGACCTTCAGCACGGTGTCGTCTTTATCTGGATCCCAAGCGTACACGCCGAACTCTTCCAGCGTGTGCTTGCAGTCTTTGTAGATCTTCAGCCGTCCGGTCTGCAACATGGTCTGCACGTCCAGAATGCCGCTCAGAACGTCGTTATTTGCAGGGGCCTGGGTAAAGCCGTTTTTGCGCAGCTCTGTAATCAGGGGCAGGGCAGAGGGGTCAACAATGATCCTCTCTGGCTTGAGACCATTCAGCCACGCCTTGAGGTCTGTTACGTACTCGCCCACGGTCTTTTGCCGCTTCTGTTCGCGGCCGCTGTAGTAATATTCCCGGGTGACGATCCAGCAGTCTGCATCTGTCAGCTTCTGGAACAGCAGAAAGGTCGTTGCGTTCTGGGTGCCGAAGTCGCAAGCCACATAGGCGCTCTTCGGGGACAGCTCGGGCAGCACGTCAATGACGTGTTTTTTGGGGTCGAACATGTCATATACAAGGCCCTCGGCCACGGTCCACAGGCCCAGAATGTAGCGCTGATAGAAAACGCCGCTGTACTGGCTGCGGTATCTGGCCTTGATGTCCTCAGAAAGCGACAGGTTGTCGTCCATCGTGAAATGGAGATACATCATCTTGCGGGAACGGCATTTCCGCACCCACTCGAGATAAAACCAGTGCTGCGGGCTACCCGGGTTGCAGTTGAACCAAAACTTCGACCCGGTGACGGAGCAGCGGGCCGTGGCCTGATTGACGAAGCTCTGCGGCATCAGGGCCACCTCGTCAAAGAATGCCCCGGCCAGGGTGATGCCCTGGATCAGGTCTTGGCTGCTCTCGTCCTTGCCGCCGAAAAAGTAAAACTCGTTGGTTCTGCCACCCTTGCTGACGGTCATGCAGTTTTCTGCCCGGTGCTCCTTGACGCTGTAACCACGGGCTGCAAGCTGCTGCTTGAGTGTGCCCAGCACGTTGCGCCGGAAGCTGGCGATGGTCTTGCCGCACATGGCAAACTGCTGGCCGCTGTAGCAGGCCATAGCCCACTGGACGAACGAAAAGCTCATGGCAAAGGTCTTGCCCGAGCGGATAGCGCCATCGGCAATGATGCCGTTGTAGCCGCTGTATGCGCTCTGCGGTGCCCACCAGCTCAAGACCTGCTTTTGCCGCTGGCTGAGGGCTTTCCAGCGAAAACCGTTACTTTTCCGCATGGTCGTCCTCTTCCTCCGGAAGCATCTCCACGTCATCCGGCGGGCTGATATCTGCGGCAGCATTCAATGCCTTTATCAAACCATCATCGTGACGCTCTTCCTGCTCCGCTTCTTTCGGCTTATCGCTCCAACCAAAATTAACTTGCAGGCTGAATCTTGCGCCGCCGTTTCCGTCACGATCATAGAGCCGTTCTTCGGCGTATCTCTCGCACCGCAGTTTCGCGCGCGTTATCGTGTCAGAAAACTCAGCCTTTCCTTGATAGTCAATCAAAGATTGCCGAGACTTAAATCCCAACGCCAAAGCTAGACCGGTGACCGTTTCTGGACGTTCGTCAATTTTTATCACGTTTCCGTATTTGTCCAAAACAGGCTTTCCGGTTTCGTCTTCTAGGACGCTTCCTTCGCAGCTTTTGAAGAACTCTTCGATTTTTTTCTCAAGTTCTTCTTTGCTCTCAAAGACGGGCGGTCTGCCTATCCTTTTGTTTTTGCTGTAGGCCACCGCCACCACCTCTCTAAACTCATGCAAAAGAAAAACCGCCCGGAAATCCGAACGGTCAAAATATCGAATGTGCCGCCAGCCGGATTTGAACCAGCACCCACGGAATGGATGTGCGCAGTGGTTGGCTGTGCAGTGATGTTCCCGTGGTGTCACCAACGTTGTCCCGCCTTAAATGGGCGGCGCTCTGCCAATTGAGCTATGACGGCATATAAGCAGCACCCGTGCATTCAGTTCGTTGGACAGGCGTCAAACGGTGGGCACTGCTGCATCTGGAACTTTCGCGGCCGGATGCCCCGCTATTCTTTGCATGCCGTCCCCCGGTCATGCAAAGTCTGGCACTCCCGGCAGGACTCGAACCTGCAACATGCGGTTTTGGAGACCGCTGCTCCACCACTTGAGCTACCGGAGTATAAAACGCCGCCCTTGGAATTGAACCAGCCGTGTCTACACACACGCGCCGCGCTCCAAACTGCGCTCAGGCGGCATATAAAAACAGCTCCGGTTCGCCGCCGGGGCTGTTGGTTGGCGCACATCCTGTCAGGAAAGCTACACCTTGGCAAGGATTCTAAGGCCTTTTCTTGGCACGGGAGGTTGCACGTGCGGCCTTGCGGGTTGTCTAGTCCATGCGCCATACGGTGCGATACGGCGGAATCGAACCGCCTCCTGTCTCTCATGAGCGGCAGGCTGCCTTTGCTTCAGTGTATCGCATAGAAGCAGCCCGCGAAACGTGAAGAGAGCAAAGCCCGGTACCTGCAAGCAGAAAAGGAGGAAAATGCCAAGAAGGGACACGTTTCGGAGGCTGCGTGGCAAGCGTTTCACCGCTTTCGGCGGTTCCGCTTATACCAATTTTACCACATCTCACATGTAACAACAACAACGACAACATGTAAGAAAATTACATAAATTGGTGCCAAATCTGCGCAAGCTGCTTGCATCCATCCCGCACATACAAAGAAACGCGATTTTCGTTTGGCAAGCCAAGACTGCGGGCCACGACGATCTGCTTTTGGTTCTGGACGTAGTAGCCATACAAGCATGCCTGCATCATGTCACTGCTTTTGGTGCCTGCAATGTACTTGATTCTGCGCTTTGCTTCCACCCGCAAAACTTCTAGCTCGGATTGCAGCTCTTGCATCTTGCGCTCGTTTTCGTCTGTTTCTTCGGCGCAAAATGCGATTTTGTCTCCGTGCCCGGATCCTCCGGGCATTCCGGTCATGCTGGCAGTGCACTTCGTGGCCTTGTCATGCGCTTGCCGGATGTCCAGCTGGATACGGTCAATTCGGTCGTCCATAGTCCGAAGCTGCTTAAACCACGACTTGACGGTGTGGTAGTCCACGCCAGTGCTGGGATTTGGCGTGTCGGTGTCAGGTGTCCATGTGTGGATCATGCCGCATTCCCTCCCGTGGTATAAAAAATAAAAATAGAAAGTGCTACGATTACAGCCGGAATCACAATTTCAGGTTCTTCCATTGCAAGCCGAAGAATAAGCAAGTATCCGGCAAACAGTACAAAACAAAAGCTTAAAAAGCCAAGCGTTGCAAATCCCATATTACTCCTCCATTTCTTCAATCCAGATCTCCACTCTGGGGTTTTGTTTGTCGTAATCCACCCTGCTGCCATCGTGTGCGGCGACGATCTTGCTGTTGTCGTCCTCCAGCACGCGGGCTTTTACCAGAATGTCCGTTGTAGCCTCGATGAGGTTTGCCAGATCGACCCGGCGGGCGGTCTTCATGTAATACACACACCGCACGTTCACGCGGGCAGAGATAGGGCTGTGCGGCCTTTTGATTTGCCGCAGGCAGTCCGTCTCATAATCTCCGTAAGCCTTGCTGGGGGCTATGAATGGGGTCTTTCTGCCGAACTTTGTGAACTTGTACAGGATGCGCTGGCTGTTTTTCTTGGTGACCGGGTTGCCGTAGAGGGTCAGGTGCATGATGACTCCTCAGCTTTATTAAGCTTCTTCTGCATCTTAGTTCTCAACGCTTTGATACGTTCCTTGTCGTCAGTGATAATCTCATACTTGTCGCTAGTCCAGCCAAGCGGAACATCTTCCGTGTATTCGATATAGATTTTTTCCGGGTGCGTAGGTGGCTCATAGGGGAACGTCACGTTTTGGCGAAAGCGGCTACTTGTAAACCATGTAAGGCCACCGTTGTCGGAATAAGCGATTGCGTCAATGTCGTGTACCTCAATCGTGTTACCTTGTGCATCAGTGGTCTTGAACACGCTTGAGCATCGTTTATTTTGGAAACATCTTCGCCCCATTTCGTCCGACACATTAGTCCATTCATCATCTTCGCCAGTAAGCGGAGTAATCGGCTTGAAACGCAAAAGTCGCTCCAGAATAGACATTGTATATCCAGCGGTAAATCCGCTATGTCCTTGACTTGCGAAAAGTTCAACAATGTCAATGATGTTCTTGTTGATTGTGTCTTGCATCCCGTCTCCATCTTTTGAGATGCGGGCTAGTTCGGACTTTGCATATTCTACGGAACTGCTCATTTTTTCATCATCCCTTCCATTGCCAGCTGCTCGCACTGCTTTTCTGCTTCACGGCGCTCGTGCCTGTACTCAAAAAGCATTTCGTCGTATTCTTCGCCGCACCTGCGTATAGCAACTTCCAGCATCTCCGTCACAAGGTCGTGGTACTTTTCCGCGCCCTTGCGGCTGTTCCTGGCAGCTTCCCGGGCTTCCCACAGGTCGGTGAGTTTGTCCCGCCTGTCGGCGGTGATCTCACCATAGCCGTAGGCATCCTGGATCTGCTCCATGCTTTCCCAACCTTCCAGCTCAGCAAAGGGGTCAGCTTCAGCCTTTGCCATGCTGCGGGCTTTGGTCTTTTTCTTGACGTATCGGGTCAAACCGTCCTGCATCACGGCGCGGGCATCATCCATCGCCTTGCGGACAGCCTTGACCTCCCGCTCTTTCTTGAGCTGCCCGGGCTGGCTGGCCCATTCTGTCATCAGCTCGGATTTCGTTTTCGGTTTCATGTTCTTCCTCCGTTCTCACAGCTTCCCGAATGCGCAGTCTGGCAAGCTCAGCTTTCGCATACCACAGCTGCCAGTTGCCAAACCATCCCTTGTGGAGCAGTTTCCCGCCGTAATAAACAAGTTCCTGCTCCATCAGGTGGTCGAGAGAGACGATGTAAGCGCCGGGCTTGTACCTCATTTGCTCACCCCCATTGTTCGGACATGGCCTTTGCAATTCCCGGCGCGGTTTTGCTTCTGGCTTTTGCCCGGCCCTCTTGACCGTTGTGCGTGTTGCGTATGCCTTCGCACCAGCTGATTTTCTTGCGCCTTTCCCCATTTGAGACGTACACGGGCTCTGGTGGTGGAAAGTTGTTTTTCCGTTCCAGAGGCGGCAAGTTTTTCAGCCAAAGGCAAGTTCGCTTTGTGTGATAGTTTTCCGTGTCCTCTTTACTCTCGGCAAAGTAGTACGGATGAATGATCTGGTCGGCTTTTCTGTACGCCGTGTTCATGATGCCTACAGGGTTCTCGACTGCAATCTTGGGGACATCTGCCAGCATGAACTGCATAAAGAAAATTGCGGCTTTTACGCGCTCTTCCCACCGGGCAACAACTTTTTCGGCCGGTGTGACCCGCAAGCTGAAAGAGCGTGTTGCTGCGTTGCTCAGATATGTGCAGGGCGGGTGTGCAATGAGCAAGTCCCACTTGCCAACGTCATGCGTTACGCCGTCCATTGTCACGACTTGCCTCCCCTCGAGAGCATTGAGCGCATCTCCAAGAATATGCCACTCGGGATGCCCGCCGGACGGCTCCTGAATATCGCAAGAGTAGGCTTCGTGGCCACGGGCGCGGAACGCCTTGCACACTTCCTGCGATTCCTCGCAAGCGATCAGCACTTTCATCGTTTTCTTCCTCCCATCCATCCTTCTTTGTCGAAATCGTTGCGGCTGATCCGCTCTGTCGCATGGTTCCCGTTGGTGTAGATGCGCTGCGCTTTCAGCTGACGCTTGTACTCGGCGTACTTGGGGCAGCTATCGTGACAGATCGGGTGCCGGTCTGGGCAGTCTTTACACGGTATCATCATCATTTTTCAGCACCTCCGGCGGCAGCGGCATCCAGCCCACCACGGGGCAGTCTATCTTGTTGTTGTAAACGTCGTCCGGGTTGAAGTGACGGTATTCCCACCAGCCTTCCGGGATTCGGTAGTCATCCCGTTCCTCGTCGTATGTTCCCCAATCAGGGAGATCTTCCCAATTCCATTCGCTGTCCTCGGAGAAAACATTGCCGTCCTCGTAGTGCGCCGTTGTAATGCCCAAATAGTCATCACGCCGGTACAAAACCAGCACCTCGGTTTCGACCTTCGGCAGGTCCGTTTCAGGATTGCACCAGCGCTGGACATCCGGGACGACTGCCGGTTCATCTTCCAGCACATCCATCGCGTCCATAATCTGACACGCGCGGCATTTTTCGCCGTTGTAATGTTCGCAACCACAGCAATATACAGCTACGATATTGGCGATGGCTTTTTCACGGTCGATAAATTCGCTCATTTTTCAATCTCCCTCTTTGTCGGCTCGCTCGCCCGCAGCCTTGCCGCTTCACGGGGGGCTGTGGTGATATCTGCCTGCGCCTGCTTCAAAAACTCGGCCCGGCGGTATGTAAGGTCCGGCATTTCAGCCAGCTCCGCCAGCCCTCCCACGCTCCCGGCATAGGATTTTGCCGCCGGGGGGAGTTGGTCATACAGGGCTTTCAGCTCTTTCTGTCCGTCACTACGCAGCAACCCGCCCTTTTCGTCAATGCCGGTCACCATCGGAAATTTGCGCCAACTCAAAAACGTCTGTGCCTTGCGTGCCGCTACAGCCAGAGCTTCCCATTCAGCGGACGGGTCAAGACACTGGGAAAGCTGCTTGAAGATGTCGGCCACCGTAACCGGATAAACGCATACCCGGTTCGCCGCCAGAAAAGCCCGCTTGACAGTATCGCCGTCATAGTCACCAAACTGGTACGTCCACACATCAATGGTGGTCTGCATCTCCTCATCGGTCAGAGGCCTAGCCCCTAGCTTGTACAGCACAAAATTCATGCGGATCAGCTTTGCCACGTCTTCCCGCGTCATGTCTCAAACCCTCTTTCTCTGTCCATCTTCGCCAGCACCCGGGCAAGCTGGTCGTCTACGGTCTCGGTTGGCTGCTTGCCTCGCGGTCTGGCTTGTCGGCTTTGTTCGTTGGCTTCCACGTCTCCCGGCGTGCGCAGGCCGTCTCGTTTCCATCCGGACAATATGCCGTTGATGTAGCTCCACGAGCGCTTTCCGGCTTCTGTAGCCTTGTCGATTGCCAGCAGGATCATCTCTGTGCTGTACTCCTGCCTCCACTTCTGCAGCTTGTCCAGTGCAGAGCGCGGGAAGTCCCCAACGGCCTGCTGATAATGCTGGACGATTTTAGAAAGTTCTACGTCAACGGCGGCGGGGGCGGCGCTATTATATATATCCCCGTTAGGGGATATAACAGTTCCAGTTCCAGTAACAGTTCCAGTTCCAGTAACAGTTCCAGTTCCAGTTCCAGTAACAGTATCATTATAGTTACCACTTGCTTGCACTTGGTAGCATGTGCAAGCATTTGCTGAACTTGCTTTCATTTGAGCAGCACGGGCTTTTCCGGCTTCCCGGCGCTTTTGCTTGACGTTCTCGTACTTTTCCGCAGCCGAATCCACACCATTGCACATGAACCGGAAATTTCCGCGCATTCCACGGTCGGAAAATGTTGGCTTTTCGCCCGTTCGGACGTACTTTGTCAAAGCCCGCATTAGCTGTCCTACTTCGGCATCCGTGTACTCTTCCAGCGCGTCGAACCAGTCCAGATACACGACAAATGACTTTTTTTCTTCTTTTGCCACTTGCTCACCTCCTTTGCACGCCCGTATAGCCAGATAGCACAGCTTACAAGATCAGAACGGTAGATCATCCGCGTCTTCGTTGATGGGGTCATACTCGGTAGATGGAGCCGGTTCTGGCGCGGCAGTGCTGTGCAGTGCGTAATCCGCAAGCGTTTCGCCGGGGTACATCTGCGCACCCTGCAGATCTGCCGGGTTTGCTGCCGGTTCTGCAGGTTCCGGCGGAGGGCCGGGCTGTGCCATCAGGTCGATCATCTGCTGCAGCCATCGGAATGTCACCAGCCCGCCGGGCTGAACATCATCCGCGTCCACATCGTAGTAGATCTTGCCGTTATACTCCCGCTCTTTCAGCTTTTGAGCAAAAACCGTGACCTGATCGCCTTTCTGCAGCATGCCATCCCACTGGTCAATGCCGTGCCAGAGGTTCACGCCCACAAAAAAACTCTGCCATTTGCCGGTTTCATCCTGTGTGCGGCTGGCTTTCAGGTCGAATTTCAGCACCCGCTTCTGCCCGGCATCCCGGAGCACCGGGTCTTTGGCGATCTCGCCGTGCAGCATGATGCCGTTCTTGGTCTGGACGATCATGCATCATCACCGCCAAACGGATCATCGGCGTTTTCCTCTGCAGAGGGTGCATCCGGGGCAGGAATCAGGGTGCCTGCCGTCTTGCGGTGACGGTGGGAACCTGCGTAAGGATCCAGCACCGGCAGTTCTTCAGGCGGCACCTCACGAGCGGTGCTTTCGGCATCCACACGCACCTCACTCTCATCGTACAGAGCGCCAAAGGTAGACGGGAACGCTTCACGAAGGGCGTGCACCAGCGCTACCTTGCGGATCATGGTGGCCTTTTTGCCGTTCCAGAGGGATTTGCCGGTGTCATACTCGCTGAGCTTGACTTCCTCATAGCTGGCGCGGGTGCGGTCCTTGCGGTAGACCTTTGCCCAGCCGCCGAGAAGGGTCTCGCCGCCGATAAGGGTCTCGTTGCCGTCTCCATCATAGACGATAGATCCCTCACGGTTCAGCAGCTGGCCATCTGCGGTCAGGACAATCACGCCGGCTTCAAAACCATCATAGGCCGGGTTGCGCTCGGCCATCTGCATGTAGCAGTTCTTGCCCAGCACGATGGTGCTGGCGGTGTCGTCGTTTTTGTTGTCGTAGTGGATCAGGTAGGCTTCTTTGGTGAAGGGGTTCAGGTGATACTGCTTGCATGTCTCCAGAAAGATTTTGCATTCAGCGTCGGTGGCCTTGGGGCAGATGAAGTTGCGCACGTCTCCAAAACTCACGGTGAAGTGCTGACCGTCAGCACCGGTGATCTCCACCGGCACGGACGGAGACGCGGCCTGCATGGCGGTGCTGCCTGCACGGTTAGCGTTCTGGACGGAACGGTTTGCCAGAGACTGTGCGTTGGAAACAGACGAAGTAGGCGCGGGTGCGCCGGAACGAGTAAGTGCCATAAGTAACTACCTCCAAAATTATTTGATCGAACCATAGCGGAAACCGCGCTCTGCGGCTCCCTGCTTGAACCATGCGATATCCTCGCGGGTGAACTCCACCCAGAAGCTGTATTTCTTGCGGACCGGAGCCTCCTGCTGTGCAGGCTCTGCAAATTTCTGAAGCATGCTGAAATCCAACCTGCCATCCGGCGTAATGGCCGCATTGGCCTGCGCCGTTTGAGCCGCTTCTGTGGCGATCTGGAGTTCTTCATCGGTCGGAGGGATAATGACCGGAGCGGTGGCCTGCGCCCGCTCTGCGGCCATTCTCTCGGCTTCTGCGCGGCGCTGTGCGTCCCGGGCATTCTGGCGGCGGCTGTGCTCCACAAGGGCAGCGTTCAGATTCAGTTCACGCAGATACTCCGTGGTGCAAGCCTCTGCGTCCCCGCCGCAGGTCTCCCGGATCAGACGCAGCTCTTCCCGCCGGGTCTCCACGCTCTTGCGCAGCTCCCGGCTGCCCTTTGCCAGATCATAGGTCTTGTTGAGCCACTGCGGCATCAGCAGGCGGTCAAATGGGATCATCTCCCGCAGTTCTCCGATGCAGTCGGCATAGACAGCCCGCAGCGCATCCTGCTTATCCTGCCTCTCGGCTTCCTCCACAGCCTTGACCTGCTGGTCAATGGCACCGGAGACGGCCTTACACTGGCCCTGCATCTGCTTGGCGCTCTGCAAGAACTCTTCCAGCGGCTTCATGTAAAAGGCCTTTGCACTGCGGGCAGCATCGCTGAGCTGCTTGTCCAGCTTGTTCACGGCGGCGCGGTCGGCCTTGGCATCCTTGATGGTTTCCGGGGTGTAGACGCGGCCGGTGTAGGCGGCCAGCATCTCGGTCAGATTCTGCTGCACCTCGGCTTCGTTCCACCGGATCGCGGGCAGCTCCGGGTGCTCCACCCGGACGGTCAATTCTTCTTGCATAAATATTCACCTCGCATACACAACGTTCATATCGGCGTCAAACACCCTGTACAGCTGTTCGGGCTTTCTCTTTGCCAGTTCATCGGCAATCACAATTGCATCCGAAGTATCCGGAAATTGCTGCTGCGAAACAAGCGCTGGCGGCTCTTGCTTCACATCGTAAATTCTCAAAAGTGCCACTTGTAAAACCTCCTGTTTTGTGCTATTTTTGTGGTGATGGGCGGCGAGACTCATCACTCTTTGGGCTTGTCCGTGTTGGCGCACGGGCAGGCTCTTCTTTTTTGCGGCGTATCGGCGGCAGACTGTCCACCTCATCACGTCGGATGCACTCTTTCTCAAAAATGTACTTGTGAGCCGGATGCCTGCCGCTGCGACCGTGGCTGCTCGCAGATGCAAAGCTGTTTGCGCTTTTGTAACCCAGCCGCCTTGCACACATCTTAGACGTACCGCTGGCGATCAGGTCTCCGGTCTTGGCATCGTACACGGTGTACCACATGACATGATGAACAGTGTCATACATACGTGATCTCCCCGGACTCCTCTTGCAGCATCTCCCGCACGTTGTCCATTTCTTCGGCGCACATCTCACAGACGTTTGCCCGTGCGGAGTATCCAGCCCGGACAACAATGTCGTCTGAGGCTTCGGCTTCTTGCCTGCAGCGTTCTGCAAGCCGCGTGTAGGATTTGACTTTGTCCTCAACGTACTCTTTAGCCGTCATCATGCCACGCGCTCCTGATTCTCCGGATATTCCGGGTTGCGGGCGTGGGCACGGTTGATCTTGCCGTACTTGCGCTGCTTTGGGGCTCTCTCCCTGTCCTCTGCGGCAAAGCCCAGACGAGCCAACAGAACAGCGGCCAGAATCAGCACCAGCGACACCGAAAACAGCGTGTCGGAGATGTATCCGGTGGTCTGCGCGGTACCCTCTGCACCCATAGCTGCGCCCATTCCAACGCCGCCAAAAATGACAGCCAGCCAGTAGTAAGTAGTAGATTTGAGTTTCATTCTTTCGGGTCCTCCTTTGTGTAGATCTTCTCAAGTTTGTAGAAATCCTTCATCCACGCCATAAATCCGGCGCGTGAGATCAGCGGGGCGGCGCTTTTGGTGTCAATAGACGGAACCGCCCATGCCGGGAAGCTGCCGGCCTGAATCATACCGGCAAAGATCGGCTCGCTCACCGAAATGTTATTGTCCCGCATGATCTGGCAGCACTCTGCGATCCCGATGCTTGGCCGCATTATCGTCCACCTCCTTTTTTGCTCTCAGCTGCTGCTTCAGCCGGATGTGCTCCAACCGCTCCGGCTGCCTTGCATCCCAGCGCTGTTCAAGCCAGCGCTTGTTGCAGTGCTTCTTCAAGGCTTGACCTCCACAAACTCACCATTTTTGAGGGTATAGTAAACGTTTTCTCTGATGGCGGAACCGTCTACGCGGGCCATTTTGGCACAGATCATGTGGCCGTCATCATCGTACTCGGTCAGCACCAAATAGCAGCCCAGTGCGCCGCGCGCCTTACCGCAAGCACCGTTTACAACGGCAATGCTATCTTTTCCGTCTGCTTTTGCGCTGCAATAAACCCCAGTGGCTGCCGCCGTGCTGTAATCGCCGCTGGA
>OGPP01000591.1_pt1 | contig 35877 bp, 32 predicted proteins | sample 1553021 | NCBI WGS metagenome assembly OGPP01 (sample SAMEA2580217, study PRJEB22360) | human gut metagenome | biome: human gut; feature: human-associated habitat; material: faeces | place: Denmark | collected 2008/2010
AAAAAGATCGTGCAATTATCGCTGAAAAAGGGGGGGAACCCCCCCCGATTGTTGCCGCTGCCATTCCGATAAATCCCTTTCCGCCTGTCATATCACGGATAAAGAAGTTCTGATACCCCATTGAAAGGAACATTCCTCCGAAACTTGCAATAATTCCTGCAAATACAAACGCAATCGTGTACGTTTTTCGCGGATTGATTCCAACTGATTCTGCTGCTTTCGGATTCTTTCCAACTGCCCGCATCCGAAGTCCAAGCTTTGTTCTGAAAATCAGGAACCACACAACAAAAATCATGATCCAGGCCAGATACGTAAATCCATTCTGTCCGGAAATAATTCCGCCAATGAATGGGATATCTTTGATCAGAGGAATATTAATCTGCGGCATCTGCAGACTCTGAAAATAATTTGCCGTATTGGCCTTCTGACCGGTCGTCGCATACAACACATAAACCGTAGCACCCATAAGTGCCGTATTCATAGAAATTGACATCAGATACAGATCCACTTTCATTACAAAAGCAGCAAAACAAATAAACAATGTAATTGCCACCGAGCAGGCAGCTCCGATCAAAAGTCCGAGAAACAGATTGTGTGTAACCGCACTTCCAATTACACCGGCCAGCGCTGATGCCAGCATCATACTCTCTGCTGCCATGTTAGTGAGTCCTGCCTGCTGGCTGACCGCTGAACAAAGAGCTACAAAAATAATTGATGTAGAAATTCGAAGAGTCGAAAATAAAAATGCCTGTACAGTAGCCATCAGCTTTCTCCTCCTTCTCTTTTTGCAATATTAAAGATAACTTTATTTCTTGATTTTTTCAGGAACTGCTCCGCCGCCACGAAGAAGATCAGAATTGCCTGCATCATATTTACAAACTCGACCGGAATACTCGATGCGAGATTCAATACAACTGCAGAAGTACGAATATAGGCAAGCACAAGCGCTGCTAGCGGTACGTAAATCGGTTTCTTCTGCGCAATAACCGCTACCAGAAGACCATCCATTCCGATATTGGTCAATGCATTATACTGATATCTCGTATATAGTCCAAATGCATCCGTACACGCTGCAGCACCGGCAAATACACCGCCGATGATCTGTGCAATAAATACCGTTGTAGAAGCTCCAATTCCGGAATAAATTGCAAATGATGCATTACCGCCGCAGGTTCTGATCTTCTGTCCGATCTTGGTATGTCCAAACAGAATAACAGCTGCAATCCATCCTATAATCGCCACAAAAATACCTGTATGAAAACTTGTTCCGGAGATCAACGGCTTAAATACCATATTCGCCGGATACTCACGTGTTGCCTGCATACTGACCGTCTTATCAAACAGCCACATTTTCAGTACCCAAAGCGAAAGATACAAAAGCATATAGTTCATGATAATTGATACCACCATCTCACTCTGCTTCAGTTTTTCGCGCGCAATTGCTGGAACCATCGCACATACTGCACCGATCAGGGCACAGCTGAGCAGCATAATAATCAGATTCAGCCAGATTGGAAGCCCTGTCATCAAATTGGTGTTGAACATAAGCAGGCAGGTTATAATAGGTGCAAAATTGACAATTCCCTCACCGATCAGAGAAAACCGCCCCGCACTATAAATGAAGCAATAGCCACATCCCATCAGCACATACGGGATAAATTTTGCCATCAGCTGACCGAATCTCCGCTGTGTCATCAACGGTCCAAGCATAAAATTGTAAACTGCATCCATTGCTGACTGGCCAGAACCAGAAGCAAGAATAATGAACACAATCGCGATCAGGTATGCGATCGCCAGTCCAAGAACTACCCGGAGTAATTCAAACAGTGCGTCTACGCGCTGTATCTTTTTCATGACAGATCCCCCTTTTCTTCTTCCGACATATTTTTGATACCAAGCATATATTCACCAAGGATTTCATCCGTAACCTCCGCCACATCGGTAAAATGTGCATTAAATTTTCCCCTGTGCATAACCAGCAACCGGTCTGAATAATTCAGTACCTCATTCAAGTCTGAAGAGATCAGCAGCACAGCATAATTCTTCTCTCTTGTATACTTGTACAGCAGTTTGTGAATCAGCTCTGCTGTTCCGACATCAATTCCACGGGTCGGCTGATTCGCAACAATAAGATTTGCACCGCTCGTAAACTCTCTCGCTACAATTACCTTCTGGATATTTCCTCCGGAAAGCAGTCTCACCGGACTCATTCTTGAATCACACGCAATTTCAAACTCTTTGATACATTCATCGACATACTGATTTAATGCCTTATGGTCTATGAATGGTCCCTTTGAAAACCGACCACTGTCCAGATAAATCGATGCAAGATTATCATAAATGGTAAGGTCTGCCGCGCACCCGTAAGTCATTCTGTCTTCTGATATATGTGCCACACCGGTCTTTCGTATTTGTGCAATACTCTTACCCTTGATTTCTTTTCCATTGACCGTGATATCGCCCGCAGTAATCTGCTTCATTCCTGTAATCATCTCAGAAAGCTCCGTCTGACCATTTCCTTCTACTCCGGCGATTCCAACGATTTCTCCCTGCCTGATTCCAAATGTCACATCATCTACGCGACATTTTCCGATATCATCCACATAAGAGACATTTTTCACTGACAAAACCACATTTCCGCGCTTTGGCTGATCTTTTTCATGTGTCTCGATTACTTCACGGCCAACAATCATTCTTGACAGTCTGGCCTCAGTCAGATCGCTCGCAAAAACAGTTCCAACTACCTCCCCATGACGCAGCACGGTAATATTGTCACAGAGTTCCATGATTTCATCCAGTTTATGAGAAATAAAAATAATTCCATAGCCAAGCGCTTTTAATTCTTTCAGCCGCACAAAAAGCTCTCTTGTCTCCTGCGGTGTCAGTACCGCTGTCGGCTCATCCAGAATCAGCACTTTTACGCCCCGGATTAATGCCTTTAAAAGCTCAATTTTCTGTTTTACTCCAACACTGACATCCCGCACCAGCGCATTTGGATCAACGATCAGATTATATTTTTCCGAAACTTCTTTTGTCATGCGTATTGCCATTTTCTTATCAAAAACACCGGCTTTTCCAGGTTCAATACCAAGTACGATATTTTCCGCAACCGTCAGTTCATCCACCAGCATAAAATGCTGATGCACCATGCCGACGCCTTTTGCAATCGCATCCAGCGGATTCGCTATGGATACTTCTTTTCCTTCAATATAAATTTTTCCTTCCTGATGATCTTCCAACCCGAACAGGATTTTCATCAATGTCGTTTTTCCTGCTCCATTTTCCCCGATCAGAGCGTGAATCTCGCCCTCATTTACGGTCATGGATACATTTTTATTTGCAATAAAACCATTGCTGTATATCTTGGTAATTCCTTCCAGTTTTAAAAGTTCTTTCTCCATTCCTTCCACCTGCCTTTTATCAGATCCGTATTCTCCCCACTTCCATAATATTTAAAAACCCGGAGCACTCTACGCCCCGGGTCTGCTTCCATTTTTCTGTCTGCTGGAAGTCCCGACACACCACGCAGATGCGCACTTATACAGAGTAAAATCAATGCAAGCAATTGTGCCAAACGCGAGAATGTGTCGGTAAGCACATTCTTTTTTCATCAGGACGGCAAATCCCATCCACCATTATTTCTGAATCAGTCAAGGCGGGCATCCGGATCATCACGGAACGCTGCAAACTCATCATAATCAGCAAAGTCAAAGTAACTTGGAACTACGATCTCGCCGTCTTTAATTTTCTGTTCAACCTCAGAAATCGTTGTTTTTACATCATCCGGTGTAAGTTCCTCATAGTGATCATTATAAGCAAGGCCAACGCCGCCCATTGCAAGTGTGTATCTTACATTTTCCGCCATTGCTCCGTTTCCTTCGATCACCTTTGACATTGCGTCAGTTACGGATTCTTCGATCTTCTTCTGCATTGAGGTTGCCACATTCTCTTTTCCCACTACTTCGGAATCAGACTTTTCGTAAACACTGTACTGATCGTAGTCTACACCGACCATCAGACGGCCCTTTTCATATCCGCCTGCTTCTTCGCTTGCCTGCGCACATCCAAGTCCATATGTCCCGGCGATATTGTAGACAACGTCGCAGCCCGATCCATATAATACGGATGCTGTCTCATAATCACCCGCAATCGTCGCGTCGCTTAAATATGCCATATCGTACTGAACATCCTTATCATATGTATCATTGTAATACTTCACGCCTGCCAGCCAGCCTGTCACGAAGTCATTCAGAATCGGGGAATCCTGTGATGCAACAGCGCCGATCTTTCCGGTCTGCGTCATCAGGCACTGATATACACCAGCCATAAAAGAGCCCTCATCCTGGCGGAAAGAAATTCCTGTAATATTGTCGTAATCCGCAAAGCTTGTAAGTGGTGATGTATCGTAAATTACAAACTTGGTATCTGAGTAATTGTCCATATTTGCAAGCAGATCATCCTGAATATACCAGCTTGCCGTAATACAGTAGTCATATCCTCCGGTCTCCAGTGCATCGAGAAGAGAAGTGGTTCTGACAGAAGCATCGTTGGTTCCCTCTACTACGGTGAGTTCAAGACCATACTTATCTGCAACATTCTGTGCCGCATACCAGCCCAGGTCATTAATTCCCATATCGCCCAGATTTCCGATTGCAAAGAACAAAAGTTTTCCGCCTTCATCCGCCGATGCATTCATTCCAAAAGCTGCTGCTGCCATTGACATTCCAATTACTACTGCTGCCAGTTTCTTTTTCATAAGTAAATTCCTCCCAAATTTTGTTTTTATGATTTATCCCTCGATTTTTTTCACTTCATCCATATAAGCTGCAACAATCGATTCATTTACACCCTTGCCCCAGTTTCCTGCCTCGAAGCATCTGCCAACCAGCGCACCGTCTGCATTTTTCAGTCTGCTTGCCGCCGTCTCCACATCGGTTCCTCCGCCAAGAATGATCGGCATATTCGGAAATTCCGAACGAATATCAGCCTCCATCTGATTATTAATGGCTTCATCCTTATGCATGATCTCCACTGCATTTGCTCCTACCATATTTGCAGAACGAACCAGGGATAAAAGTGTCTGTTTGTCGTAACCGTTCTGGAAATGATATCCTGCAATTTCTGCAATCAGCTCCACCTGATCTGCTCCGATTTTTTTTCGATAGTCCATTACCTTAAGCGGATCTGCCTCCATTGTTCCAAATGGTGACGGTGTTGTTCCGATAAGTGCTGTGCATCTTGTAAAAGAAGCATTCACCGCTCTCGCAACCGCAAGAGAAGGTGTGATACAGTTCCACATCAGCTGCACGCCGATTTTAAAATCTTTTCCCACGTTCTTTTTTACTTCATTTGCAATCACTGCCATACAGCTGACTCTTGTATAGTCCGAATCGTCTCCTGTCGGATAAACTTTGTCAACCGTCTGAATCAGACATCCGGATGCGCCCCCGTTTTCCAGTGCCTTTGCATCTTCTATCGCCTTTTTTATGGATGCTTCATAATTTCCTGCCTCATAATAAGGCGTTCCCGGCATCGGAAGTAAGTGAATCAATCCGAACACTAATTTTTTGTTTTGTTCACGTGCTTCTTTGAACATCTTTTCTCCTTTCTTTTATTTCGAACATTTTCCATGTTCTTTTGTTGGTTTTTAAGTGTTTTTCGTTTTTATTTTCGTTTCTTTTGTGTAAACTCACTATAGTATATCCATTTTTATTTGTCAATTCCGTTTTAACAAGTAAATAGAACTGCTTTTTTTGTTCATTTTAAATGTTTTAATTGCACTTATTTTTGTTCTGCATGTTCTTTTTAATGTTGTTTTTGTTTTATTATGTTCTTTTTCAGAATAAAAATGTTGTTTCCTTTGACTTTTTTCTTTTTATCAGTATAATAGAACTATCCGATACGTCAAATGGAAATATATGGAAAGCATAAAAGAGGGAACAACTTATGGCAAACTCATTTCGAATCGATCAAATCTATGCATTATTAATGAAAAATACACGCGTATCCGTCGAGGAGCTTTCTCAGAAATTTGGGGTTACTCCAATGACAATCCGCCGTGACCTTCTCGTGCTCGAAGAGCAGGGCCTGATCTATCGCACCCGCGGCTATGCCTGTATTCTCGATTCCAACCGCACGGATTCACTTGGAATTTTTGAGGAAGAGAAAAAACGAATTGCAGCTGCTGCATTAAAATTTGTTAAAAACAATATGAGTCTTGTAATGGATTCCGGTTCTACCGTCTACGCGCTCTGCGAAGCTTTAATTCAAAGCCCGGAGGTCACAATACTCGATATCGTAACACACTCTCTCAAAATCGCCATGCGTGCCGGAAACATTCCCGGATTCAATGTTTCTCTTCCGGGCGGTGCTGTACAGGGCGAAGATCTCGTCGGTGTCGATGTATCCGAATTCTATCAAAATATTAATACGGACATTGCCTTTCTTGGTTCAACGGGCGTAAACAACTGCCGTGGTCTCACCGTCTCCTATCCCCTGCAGCTATCTGTAAAACAGAAAGCTTCCGCCTGTGCAAGCAAACGGATCGCTCTTCTTGATTCTTCTAAATTTATTAAACGGGGTATTTATGTATTCTGTGATTTTAAAGACCTGGATACTCTGATCACAGTAGAGACCGGTGACAATGAAGAGCAGCTCGATCTGATCAGTAAACAGGGTGTAAATATTATTCTTGTTTAAATGTATTCTTCATGTAAAGGGGGATGTTCCATGCAATCTGTTTCCATCATTCAAAACATTCGGCAAAACCGCACTGTGTGGCTTCTTGCTGTACTTCCTCTGCTGATTCGCACAATTCTTACACTGCTTCTTCCGGGAGCACGTTATACGATTCTGTTGTATACGTTGTTGTGCATTTTCTTTCTTATCGTGGATTACCGAAACTGGAAGGCATCACCGGACTGTTCCATTTATACATTTTTAATCGGCATTCTGATCCTTCCGTATTATCTGTATCTTCGCAAAGACAATAACGGTCACAAAATCCGTGGCCCGTTAGCCGCCTGGGTTATACTCTTTATCTGTATGCTGGCCGCAGCTTCTATCTAGCCGATATAAACATGCAAAAAACTCACCCGACTCTGAAATGCTCTCTTCATTTCAGATATCGGATGAGTTTTTATTCGTTAAAACAGATATTTTCAATCCATTTCCATTATTTGCTCAGAAAGGCCTCCACTTTTCGGAACGCTCCTGAATATTTTGCCATTCTCTTTATTTTTCTTTTTTCTCTTCCTCTACGACAACGGTCTCACGCAGTGTTCTTGTGCGGACCTCTTCTTTGATGCTGTCAACAAAGGATGCAAGCTCTGTCTGACCCTCATCGCCTGCGAAACGGCTGCGGACGGATACAAGACCCTGCTCCTCTTCTTTTGCACCGACGATCAGCATGTACGGTACCTTCATCAGACGTGCGTCACGGATCTTGTAACCGATCTTCTCTGCACGGGAATCCACGCTGGAACGGATACCTTCCTCATTCAGCTTCGCATTTACCTGGTTTGCGTAATCCAGATATTTGTCGGAGATCGGAAGGACGCGTACCTGCTCCGGTGACAGCCAGGTCGGGAATGCGCCTGCGAAATGCTCGATCAGGATTCCGATGAAACGCTCGATGGAGCCGAATACAACACGGTGAATCATGATCGGACGATGCTTCTCACCGTCTGCTCCGATGTACTCGCACTCAAAACGCTGCGGCAGCTGGAAGTCAAGCTGAATGGTTCCGCACTGCCAGGTACGTCCGATGGAATCCTCCAGATGGAAGTCGATCTTCGGGCCGTAGAATGCGCCGTCACCCTCGTTTACAACATAGTCGCGTCCAAGGTCATCAAGTGCTCCGCGCAGTGCGTCGGTTGCCATCTCCCAGTCCTCATCGCTTCCCATGGAATTCTCCGGACGGGTAGAAAGCTCTACATGATATTTGAATTCAAACAGCTGATATACTTCGTCGATCAGTTTTGCAACACCTTTGATCTCATCACGAATCTGCTCCGGCATCATGAAGATGTGCGCATCGTCCTGTGTGAAGCAGCGTACTCTCATCAGACCGTGCAGCTGACCGGATTTCTCATGACGGTGTACCAGACCAAGCTCGCCCATACGAAGCGGCAGGTCACGGTAGGAACGCGGTTCTGACTGATATACAAGGATTCCACCCGGACAGTTCATCGGCTTAATCGCGAAATCAGTATCATCGATAACTGTGGTGTACATGTTCTCTTTGTAATGATCCCAGTGTCCGGAGGTCTCCCACAGATGACGGCTCAGCATGATCGGTGTGGAGATTTCTACATAGCCTGCTTTTCTGTGGATCTCTCTCCAGTAATCAAGCAGCGTATTCTTCAGAATCATTCCGTTCGGAAGGAAAAACGGGAATCCCGGTCCTTCATCACGCATCATGAACAGGCCCAGCTGTTTGCCCAGTTTTCTGTGATCACGTTTCTTTGCCTCTTCGATTCTTGTGAGGTAAGCTTCCAGATCTGCTTTCTTTGTAAAGGAGGTACCATAGATTCTGGTAAGCATTTTGTTCTTCTCACTGCCTCTCCAGTAAGCGCCTGCGAGGCTGGTCAGCTTGAATGCCTTGACCGGCTTTGTGCTCATAAGGTGCGGGCCTGCACACAGGTCAACAAACTCTCCCTGCTGATAAAAGCTGATCTCTGCGTCCTCCGGCAGATCCTCGATCAGCTCTACCTTGTACGGTTCATTTTTCTCCTTGAAATATGCGATTGCATCCTCTCTTGACTTTGTGAAACGAGTGATTGCAAGATCCTCTTTTACGATCTTCTTCATCTCTTTTTCAATTTTCTCAAGATCATCTGCAGTCAGCGGTGTGTCGCTGTCTACATCGTAGTAAAATCCTTCTGCGATTGAAGGTCCGATCGCAAGCTTGATATTCGGATACAGACGTTTGATCGCCTGTGCCATAATATGAGATGTTGTATGGTGGAATGCGCCTGCTCCTTTTTCATCATCAAAGGTCAGGATATTTAAATTGCTGTCTTTCTCAACAACCGTACGAAGATCTACGACTTCCCCATCCAGCTCGCCTGCGGTTGCCACACGTGCCAGTCCCTCGCTGATATCCTTTGCGATCTCATATACGGACATCGGCTGTGCGTATTCTTTTGTTGATCCATCTTTCAATGTGATAATCATGATTTATTCCTCCTCTTCTTCCTCATCGTAATATTCATCATCCGGCACTTCATAAAATTTCCCGCCAAAGGAATTGTCGCAAAACCAGCGAATGCCCTTTTTCAGCGGCGACGTCAGCCATCCGATCAGAATACCTGCAAGAAATACATCGGCTACCAGTAAAATTTTTTCGGACGGTGTCCAGCTGGCAAGTACAAACTCTTTCAGTTTTTCTTTCATGAAAAACACTCCTTTCTTTTTTGGAAAATCGCCCGGAACGCAATTGTCCATGAAATAAAATCCACAGAAACGGAATTCTCGCGTGAACAAAAAACGCCCCTGCAGACCTTTACGGACTGCAGGGGCGGGTAATTCAGTTACTCGCGGTTCCACCCTGATTTCAGGTGCGATGATGCTTCCGTCTGCCGCAGATTCTGCCGCCTGAAAACTCAACGCTCACCACTTCATTTGACGATAACGGGATCACCGGACCGGATTGGGGCCACTCCGAGTTAGTTTTCAAATGGTTCCGCATAAGGACTTTCCAGCTGCCGCCCTCTCTCTGAATGCTTCCGCATTTTACTCTTCTCATCAGCGTGTTTGCTTTCTGAAATCTTTTACCAGTATACCATTTTGAATGCGTTTGTCAACTCCCAAAATTGTGGCATTTTGCTGTTTTCACCACAGCAGCTCCTGCTCTTCACGTTTCTGATCATCAGCTTTCTGTATGATTCCCCTGCAGCTTCTCCAGATCATTCATCCATACATTCCGGCTCGCATCGCTTGGCATACGCAGATCGCCGCGCGGGGAGACCGCTACGCTTCCGACCTTCGGGCCGTCCGGCAGGCACGAGCGCTTGAACTGCTGCGCAAAGAAGCGGCGGTAGAATGTGGTCAGCCATTTCAGGATTGTCTCCGGATCGTAGACACCAGCAAATGCATAGCAGGCTACGCGATAAATTTTGGATGGTGCATAGCCGAAACGCATTACGTAATACAGAAAGAAATCATGAAGCTCATACGGCCCCACAAGGTCTTCTGTCTTCTGGGAAATCTTTCCGTTTTCCGGCGGAAGAAGCTCCGGGCTGACCGGCGTGTCAAGCACATCGTACAAAATCGCACTGATTTTTTCATCGCCGCACGTATCCGCATAATAACGCACCAGATGGCGCACCAGCGTCTTCGGCACGGAACAGTTCACGCCGTACATTGACATATGGTCGCCGTTGTATGTCGCCCAGCCAAGTGCCAGCTCCGACATATCACCGGTTCCGATCAAAAGGCCGCCCTTTTTGTTTGCCAGATCCATCAGGATCTGTGTGCGCTCACGCGCCTGGCTGTTTTCATACGTCACATCATGAATACTGCTGTCGTGTCCGATATCCTTAAAATGCTGATTGACTGCCGGGCGGATATCGACCTCCAGAAGCTCTGCTCCAAGTCCTCTTGTGAGTTCACAGGCGTTCTGATACGTGCGGTCAGTTGTGCCAAAGCCAGGCATCGTCACTGCCGTAATCGCACTTCGCTCCATGCCCAGAAGATCACACGTTTTTGTCATGACAAGCAAAGCCAGAGTAGAATCAAGGCCACCTGATATTCCGACCACGACGTGTTTGCTTCCGGTGTGCTCCATACGCTTTTTCAATCCCATGGCCTGCATCATCAAAATCTCCTCGCAGCGTTTCTCACGGTCTGCTTTTCCGGACGGAACGAACGGTGCCGGATCAAATACGCGTGTCAGTTTCGTCTGACATGGGGTAAGGTGGAATGCGATTTTTTCGTATCCGTCTGTTTTAGATTCAAAGGTCGTCATGCGGCGGCGCTCTGCAGTCAGTCGGTGAATATCCAGCTCGGAATAGATTGCCTCATGGCCAAAACGTTTTGATTCCTCCAGCACACGACCATTTTCTGCGATAATATTATGGCCGCCGAAAACAAGATCCTGTGTTGACTCTCCCTCTCCGGCGCTCGTATAAATGTAACCACACAGGAGTCTTGCAGACTGAGAGGACACCAGCATTCTTCGATATTCTCCTTTTCCGGTCGCTTCGTCGCTCGCAGAAAGGTTAACGATCACTGTCGCACCTGCAAGCGCATGGCTTACGCTCGGCGGATTCGGTGTCCAGAGATCCTCGCACAGCTCTGCCGCTACCGTCAGTCCGTCCATTTCCTTACAGCAGAACAGCAAATTCATGCCAAACGGTACCGGGACACCGTTCACCTCAGTCCAGTCCGCCTCCGGCGATCCGGCTGTAAAATGACGCTGCTCATAAAATTCGTTGTAGTTTGGCAGATAACGCTTCGGTACCAGTCCGAGCAGGCGTCCGTTGCAGATCGCTGCCGCAACGTTGTAGAGCTTGCCGTCCTTTTCCCATGGAAGTCCCACAAAGATCAATGCGTCCTTTTCCCTGGAATGCAGCATAATGTGGTACAGCTCATGCTTTGCCTCCCGAAGAAGCGCCTCCTGCCAGAAGAGGTCGGCACACGTATAACCGGTAATGCACAGCTCCGGAAATACCATGATCTTTGCTCCCTCTTTCCATGCCTCATCGATCATCAAACAGATCTTCGCCGCATTATAATCACAATCTGCCACACGGATCTTCGGTGTGAGCGCCGCCACTTTTATAAATCCATCCTTCATTGTTCTTCCTTTCTGCAGAGGTTATCCGCCGCTTTCGCCTGTTCTGTAAAACATATATTCCAGATATATTTATCTGCTGCTTCTCTTCAGCAGTCCCTTCAGTTCGTCCACCGTCACCTGATATTTTTTATTGCAGAACTGACAGCCGACCTCGATCGGCTCACCGTCATCGATCATCTCCTGCAGATCCTTTTTTCCGATGCTGATCAGTGCCTTCTCGATCCGCTCACGGGAACAGTTGCAGTGATATTGCGTCGGAATCGTATCATTGATCTCCAGTCCGAACTCGCCAAGCAGCTCCTCGAGAATCTGCTCCGGTGTCATACCGCCATCAAGCATGGTCGTAACACTTTCCACTTCAGAAAGCTTCGCCTCCAGGCGGTCGATCACCTCATCTGAGGTAAACGGCATCAGCTGAATGATAAATCCTCCCGCCTGACGCACCGTATTTCCCTTATCCATCAGGACGCCGACACCAACAGAGGACGGCACCTGCTCCGATGTTGCAAAATAATAGGTCAGGTCATCTCCGATCTCACCGGTCTGCAGCTCGCACTGTCCAACGTACGGCTCTTTCAGTCCCATATCCCGGATCACATTCAGAATACCGGCACCGACTGCACCGCCGACATCCAGTTTTCCCTTTTCATTTGCATGAATGAGCACTTCCGGATTATTGACGTATCCTTTTACGTTTGCCGCAGAATCCGCGGTCACGGTGATTCCGCCAAGCGGTCCACTTCCTTTGACCTGCAGTGTCAGGAGATCCTTCTCTCCTTTCATCATCGCGCCCATCATTGCACCTGCCGTCAGCAGCCTGCCCAGCGCTGCCGTCGCCACCGGGCTGGTGTTATGGTACTGTCTTGCCAGTTCCACGGTCTCTTTTGTCGTTGCCGCAAAAGCACGGATCTGAGAATCCGCTGCGGTCGCCCTTACGATATAATCCATTTTTTCCCTCCTGTTATATTACAGTATGTGCAGCATTCCAAGCAAAATCCCCGAAAGCACACCGCTCACATAAAGCACACCGGTCAGGATCAGGCTCTCCCTCCGGTTCTGGTTTTCACGGAACAGTACGAGCAGTCCCGTTCCGGCTCCGCATAAAAGTCCGGCAAAGAGTGCGCCGCTGCCAAGAAATCCGCTGATGTAAAGCTGCGTGATCAATACCGATGCTGCGCAGTTCGGAATCATGCCGACAAGCGCCGCCGCTGCCTCCTCAAGTCCCGGCACTGCCAGAAATGACTGCGTCACGCCGCGCTCCTGCAGATATTCCATTCCAAATCCAAGCACTACAGAAATCACGAACAGAAAGACCATGATCTGTGCCGTATGATTCAGTGCAGAGCGGAAAATTCCATGTTCCGAACAGTGGCAGTGTTCATGCTCACACATCTCCTGAGTCTCCGGAATTTCCCGTTTTATGCCAAGAACATACTCTGCCGCAAGATCCACCAGCATTCCGACCACGATACCGGTCGCAGCCTTTGCCGCCAGCACCTTTACGATCATCATTACCGGAAGTCCCTCCGAAAGCATGATCGGCAGCATTTCATCGGAAGTCGATAGAAATACGGCAATCAGCGTACCAGGCGTTACGATACCGCCTGCAAACAATCCGGCCGCCGCCGCGGAAAACCCGCACTGTGGGATGATGCCGATCAGTCCGCCAAGCACCGGACCTGCTTTTCCGGCCCGGTAAATCCAGTTCTTTGTCTTTTGGCTCATCCTGTGCTCCGTGTATTCCACGGCAAGATAAGATAAAAACAAAAACGGCAGAATTTTTACGCAGTCAAGGGCTGCGTCCCATAAGATCTCTGTCATTTTCGTCACTTTCTCCTTAATTTATGGTATACGGCTGCGCCTCGATCGCCCGGCTCATCAACTCCTTGCGCTCCTGCGCCGTCATTTTTGCCAGCACCGCATTGATCTGATTCTTCAGCTTCGTATCACCTTTTTTAACAGAAATGGCAACATTCACTTCCTCGTCTGCCGTTTCAAAATCGTCGTCCGTGCCGGAAAAATCAAGGATCTTCAGTCCCGGGTATTCTGCACACGCTGCGAGCGCCGTCGGCTCATCCGTCACGACAATGTCATACTCCTCTTTGTCAAGGCCGTCAAACATCTCCTTTACGTCTTCTGTGGCCTCCTTGATCTTTGCATCCGCGATCTGCAGCAGACACTCGTCATACCAGACCGTATTCTCCTGTGAGGAGCAGGAAGCTCCCGCCAGATCAGATAGCGTCTGCGCATCTGCGTAATCGCTGTCTTCCCTTGTCACCGCCACGATCGAAGCCCGGTAATACGGCTGTGTGAAATCTACATAGGAAAGCCGGTCATCGGTCACGGACTGCCCCGCGATCGCACAGTCCACCGTCCCCGACACGACAGCAGGTACCAGCGCATCCCAGTTGAATTTCAGGATTTCCAGCTGCCAGCCGTACGTCTCACAGATTTTCTGCGCTACCAGCACGTCATAACCAAATGCGTAGCTGTCCTCATAGTGGATTGGAACCGCTCCGTTCTCCTCGGTATTCTGCTCCCAGTTGTACGGTGCAAAATCGCACTCCATTGCTACAGTCAGAATCTGAGAAGCCGGAGGTTTTCCAGCCGGTGTCCATTCTTCCGTCTCACCGGATGTACCGGACGCGGTGGTCTTATTTCCGGTTTCCTGCTGTATAGAAGCGCCCTGCTCCAAAAGCAGTTCCTGTGTCAAAATGCTGCTGTCAGTTCCCGTCTCCTGTGCGGATACGCCGCACGAAACAAGCAGGCAGGCAGCTGTGCACAAAATCACAGGCATACGATTCGTCACATGATACATCCCAACTCCTCCTTTTCATTTTTACCACAGTCCCGCAAACACCGACGCTCCCAGTACGGTCAGAAGTCCTGCCACCGCGATGGAAAGGCTGCTCATCGCACCCTCGATCTCTCCAAGTTCCATTGCCTTGGCCGTTCCGATCGCATGGGATGCACTTCCCAGCGCCACACCTTTTGCGATCGGCTCCTCAATGCGGAAAATGCGGAATACATGCTCACCGATCACATTTCCGAGAATACCGGTCACGATGATAACCGCAACCGTGATCGTGACGATACCGCCAAGTTCCTCAGAAACACCCATTCCGATCGCCGTCGTGATCGACTTCGGAAGCAGCGTCACATACTCCTCATGGCTGAATCCAAAGACAGCCGCAAGCGCCAGAATCGAAATCAGGCTTGTGAGCACGCCGGAGATCAAGCCCGCCATGATCGCCTTTACATTGTTTTTCAGAAGCTCCAGCTGCTCATACAGAGGCACCGCCAGACACACAGTCGCCGGTGTCAGCAGATAGCTTAACAGGTCTGCTCCGTTTGCATAGCTCTGATAATCGATATGAAAAACGGCCAGAATCACGATCACCACCGCGATGGAGATCAGAAGCGGATTAAAAATGGCCAGTTTAAATTTCTTTTTCAGAAGCATTCCCAGCTCATAAGCAAGGATGCTCACCATCACTCCGAAAAATACGGAATTTGTAATCATTTCTTTCATTTTTTGTCGCCGCCTTTCTCATGTCTGATCACAAACTGCGTGACGCGGCCGGAAATGGCCATGACAAGTACCGTCGAAACGGCAGTCACGATGATCAGCTTCCAGAAAATAGGACTGATCTTGTCCCAGGATTCCGTCAGCCCTACGGCAGCCGGAATAAACATCAGCGGCATTACTTCCACCAGAAATTTTGCCGTATCTTTTACCGAATCCAGCGGAATAATATGCAGCATGAGTCCCAGAAGCATCAGGACCAGCCCGTAAATGCTTGCCGGAACCGGCAGCGGAAGCAGTGCCCGAAGCACCTCGCCTGCAAATGAGACGGTGATGATAATGGCAAATTGTTTTATGTACTTCATAAATCTCCTCCAAAGTCCGTTCTTTTCTGTCAGTTTTTCTCCCGTCAGGCCAGGATGGATCCACCTCTTAGAACCTGCTTCGTTCAGCGAAAACGATTCCCAGAATTTCGTTTTCTGCGGCATATCCCTGGATTCTTCCGGTATAATGTCAATCGGACTTTATAACACAGGCGCAAAGCAGGCATTCCCCGCTTCGCGCCTTTTTTGTTTCTTTTTTTCTGATAATTTTTGCTGCTTAACCGAGTCAGGCAAGCAGCGAAGCGGATTGCGAATATCCGCTTTGACGGAAAATGAAAAGCCTTGTATTTCTTTTCACAGCCGCATCAGTGCTGTGTTCTTCCTTCCCGTCTTACATTCTCTCCGGTGCGGAAAATCCGAGCAGGTCAATGCTCGTTTCAAGAACTTCGCGTGTCAGATCAAGCAGCTCGATGTAGCTTCTCTGACGGTCTGCATTTTCCTCTGCGAGGATCTTTGTCTCGTGATAGAAATGATTGAAATCATTTGCCAGCTCATAGATAAACGCGCAGATCTTGTGCGGTGCAAGCTCCTCATACGCCTGCTCCACCGTGCTGCTGAAGTTCGTCAGCGCCAGCATCAGCTCTTTTTCACTCGCTCCGGCCGGTGCCAGCAGATGTCCTTTCTCCACGGTACCGCCGTTTGCACGGTACTTGTTCAGAATCGACTTGATCCGGACAATGGTGTACAGAATATACGGACCGGTGTTGCCCTCAAAGGAAGTAAATTTGTCCAGATCAAACACGTAGTCCTTCGATGCCTGGTTGGAAAGATCGCCGTATTTGATTGCGGAAAGACCGACCAGCTTTGCGGTCTCGCGTGCCTCTGCTTCGTCCACCTCATGATTCTCGGTGATCTTGCGGAACATTTCCTCATTGATATCTGCGATCAGATGCTCCAGACGCATGACGCCGCCCTCTCTTGTCTTAAACGGCTTTCCGTCTTTTCCGTTCATCGTACCGAAGCCAAGGAATTTCAGGCCGGTCTCTTCTTTTACAAGGCCGGTCTTGCGTGCGCAGCGGAACACCTGGATGAAATGCATCTCCTGACGCTTGTCCACCACATAGATGATTTCGTCCGGATCAAACAGCTTGCGGCGCTCGATGATGGTCGCAAGGTCGGTCGTCGTATAAAGCGCAGCTCCGTCGGATTTCAGGATGATGCACGGCGGCACCTCCTTCGTGTCCGTATCCTCTGCGATATCCACGATCAGTGCGCCCTGATCCATGTACGCATAGCCTTCTTCTTTCATTTTTTCTACCATCTCCGGTATGTACGGCTGCGCGTCAGACTCTTTTTTCCAGAGATCAAACTCTACGTTCAGGTTTCCGTAGTTCTTCTTCAGGTCCGCGATCGAAACATTTAAAATATGCTGCCACAGCGCACGGTAGCCGCGGACACCGCTCTGCAGTTTTGCCGTCGCATCCAGGGCAGCCTTGCGGAATTCCTCATCCACCTTTGATTTTCCGCTTGCCGTCGGATAAATTTCCTCCAGTTCAGAGATCGTAAACGGAGCCTCCACCGGATACTCTCCCTCATACGTATCATCAAAGTAAACGAGATCTGGCTGACGCTCCTTTACTTCCGTGATAATCAGTCCCATCTGAAGACCCCAGTCGCCAAGATGGACATCACCAATCACCTTATGTCCGACAAAACGGCCGATCCGCTTGATGCTCTCGCCGATGATCGCAGAACGCAGATGCCCGACGTGCAGCGGTTTTGCCACATTTGCTCCACCGTAATCGATCACGATCGTTTTCGGCTCGGTTGTCTTTTCTACAGACAGGTTTTCATCCTCCTGCATTTCCTTTAAATAGCCTGCCAGATAATCACCAGAGATCCGGATATTGATAAATCCAGGATTTACCGCTGCCACCTCCGCAAAGAGCGGGCTTTCCTGCAGCTTTGCAACTACATCATTTGCGATCATAATCGGCGCTTTTTTGTATTTTTTCGCACCGGCCATCGCTCCGTTGCACTGAAACTCGCACAGATCCGGTCGGTTGGAAATGCCGACCTTTCCATAGGAAGCGTCGTACCCGCAGGATTCAAACGCATTCATCACTTCCTGACTGATCAGGTCCAGAACTTTTTTCATGTTTGTTATCCACCTTTTTCTCTCTTATGTACCCTCGGAATCTTGTTTGTAAAAAACTCCGGAATACATCTTATCATTACTTTGTTACTTTTTTATACGGCACACACGTTTCTGCAGCGATCCCGGACCGGCTCTTTTATCCGGTGCAGGTGACCTGACGGACATCATCCCTGCGTTTACTGCTTTTATGAACACAGTCATCTCACTTGTCTGCGATTCTGTGCTGCTGCCATCCGTCTTCTATTATACTATTATATATGTACCGTCGGCAGCCCCACGCGTGTCAATACTGTAGTATAACACACACCTCTTGAGGGCTGTCAATAGCAGAAGAAACAAAATCGGCGGGCTGTAGCGGATTTCTTTGTACAACTGTGTGAGAATCAGAAAATATCGAGATGGGTATGCGCAGTCTGCTTTGACTGACAGCTTTACGTTAAGTAGCAGTAAAATCCAGTCTTACAAGAAGCCACGCAGCCACCATTGTAAGCGGCAGCACACACAGATCCACCGCCGCGTAGTATCCGATCACACATGCGATATCCTGAAATCCAACAGCGGCAAGAAATGAAATACAGATACCGACCGCAAATGGAAGATACCGGCGGTTATCGCTTTTTTCTTCTCCTTCGCCAAACAGCCAGAGCCAGACGGAGGTGCTGATATTCTTCATCAGGCAAAGCAGGATCACGGAAAGCGCAAGGCAGAATATTGCCGGAAACAGAATCCATATCACATGCACAATTGAAGATATAGAAAATACAAACGCAACCTCCTTCAGCCGCCTCGCCACAAGCTCCCACGCCAACCTCCAGAATACTGCCAGACTGGTCATCCCATATAAAAATGCCAGACTGTATAAAATTACGTGCCATGGATGCTGATGGAGACTTTTTGCACACAGGCAGGGAAATGCGCCTCGCAAAGTCCTCTTTTTTGAACTTATTTTCTCCGAGATGAATGCTTTTGCCGTTTCGCTGAACACTGATTTTTTCATAGCCCGCTTCTCCTGCCATTTTCCGTTTTCTGTGACCGCTGTGGTCTGTTACATTCTTTTTCTACTTCTTACTATATCTTTTTTTCTCCTCCATTATTCATTCATTCTGCCTTTTCTTTCTATCAAACACCCTCCATTATGCATTCATTCTGGCTTTTTCTTCTATCAAACAAAGCGGATATTTGCAATCCGTTTTTGCTGCTTACAGCCTTATTATAATTCCCATCTGATGATTCGCATCACCAGATATTGCCTTTTCTTTTCAAAAAAAAAAAAAAATTGACCCCACAAAAAAGGATACCCCTTCTGGAATATCCTTTCACCTTCTGTCGCTTTGCTTTTTCCTGTCGCTTTGCTTTTTTCTCCGCTCACTTATGCTGCAGCTGCTGGATAATGTAATCTCTCTGCCGCTCGATGTGGCTGTTAGTGACGCGCAGTGCGCGGTCCGCATCCCGCTCGGTCAGTCCCTGCACGATCTCTTCATGCTCTTTGACAAGCAGGCTGTGGGACTGTCGGTCCTTGAGATATTCCATGCGGTAGCGGTACATCTGCTCACGCAGGTTGTTGAGGATCTGTACGAGGCGGCGGTTGCCGGTTGCCTCATAGATCGCATCGTGAAATGCCATATCTGCCTGTGCGCAGGCCGCCACATCGTCTCCGTACAGCGTCTTGCAGAATTCAGCGGAGCGCCGTTTGATCTCCTCCAGCTGCTCCTGCGTGATGCGCTTGCAGGCGATCTTCACCGCCAGCTCTTCAAGCGCCATCCGCACCTCCAGCACATCCTCCAGATCCTGCACCGTGATTTCCGCTACGATTGCACCCTTGCGCGGAATCATCAGCACCAGCCCCTCCAGCTCCAGCTTCCGGATCGCCTCGCGTACCGGTGTCCGGCTCACGCCAAGCTTCTGTGCCAGATGAATCTCCATCAGCCGCTCGCCTGGTTTCAGTTCTCCTCTCAAGATCGCCTGGCGCAGTGTCTGAAATACCACATCGCGCAGCGGCAGATATTCGTTCATCTCCAGTTCAAAACCACTCACTCTAATTTCCTCCGCATGTGTATTATACCCGCTTAAAACAGCAGACACAGGCAGAAGCTGCCATCGGCAGCGGATCACCTGCGCGGCAAGTGGGCCTGCGGCCTGCGTTTTAAACGTCCGCATTATAGTTTTTTTATCTACTCCTGCTCTCTCCTGTTATGGAAAAACTTTGTCAGGTATACTTCCCGCGCGATGCTTCCGCTTCTTAAGCGTGCATACGCCTGCTTCGCCTTTTCCCGGTCATCAAACAGTCCAAACACCGTCGGACCGCTTCCGCTCATCATCGCATTCACCGCACCGCAGTTCTTCATGCAGTCCTTGATCTCCTCGATCACCGGATACGCCGGGATCGTGACCGTTTCAAGCACATTTCCCATCTTCTCTGCCATCGCATAAAAATCACCGTCACGGATCGCCTCCACCTGACCGTCGATATCTGGGTGGTACGAAAGTTCGTTCGCCTTGAGGTTTCCGTAAACAAATGCAGTCGACACGTGGATCTTCGGCTTAGCGATCACTACAAAGCAGTCCGGCGCTTTCGGAAGCGGTGTCAGCACATCGCCGATCCCCTCGGCAAGCGCTGTGCCGCGCAGCAGGCAGTACGGAATGTCCGCCCCAAGCTTCACGCCGCGCTCCTGCAGTTCTTCCAGGGTAAGGCCGAGATGAAACAGCCGGTTCACCCCGATCAGAACTGCTGCCGCATCCGAGCTGCCTCCCGCAAGTCCCGCCGCCACCGGGATATATTTCTGCAGATCGATCTCCACTCCCTGTGTGATGCCAAACTCTTGCATCAAAAGATCCGCCGCCTTATAAACAAGATTTTCCGGACCGGTCGGAAGATAGCCAAGGTTCACGCTCAGGCGGATCCCCGGCTTTTGCGTCTGCCGGATCCGAATCTGATCATACAGATAAATGCTCTGCATGATCATTCTCAAATCATGATATCCATCCTCTCTCTTTCTGAGCACATCCAGTCCGAGATTAATTTTTGCCATTGCTTTCAGCTTCAGTTCTTTCATGTTTGTACTCCTATATTGTACTTTGATGCACTTTGTATACAATTTACTCTATTTTACTCTGATTTTATGCTTCTGTCAATGAACAGGCACTGATATTTTTCATCAAAATCAGCCGGTCTCCCTTTTTAATTTCCTCGCTCTCCAGCTGGTTCATTTTCACGATCTGCTCCGGTGTCAGGAAGTAGCTGCGTGCGATTTTCCAGAGGGTATCGCCCTCCTGCACAATGTATCCGGTAATGCCCGGCACTGCAGCCAGCTCCTGCGGATCGTAATCCTCCTCCTCAACCTCACAGATACACGTCTGCCTCTGCGGCCGGATCACCAGCAGGTCGAGATTTGCCGTAAATTTCACCTCGATCTCCTCACTGTCTGCCATCGTTGCCGAAAGCTGGTCGAGCGCAGTCCGAAGTGTAAAACGGCAGCCCGCATCGATACCCGGTACTTCCGCAAAATGCGTAAACGGCAGCACACCGTCCAGCACCGCAAATGGCATGGAATCCTCCGCCGAAATGTACAGAATCGACACCGGCACAGCCCCCTCGATCCGGATTCCGTCTTTTTCAATCTCTGTTTTGTCGATCTTTACGCCGCCGCCCGCGTGACAGATCTGCAGGATCCTCGGCTTTGTGCCCTGAATACGGATTTTGCCGGAGGATTTGCACCTTGATGCATTTTTCATCAGGAGACTTTCATACTCCTCCTCCGATACGGCCGCGATCAGCTTCTTCTGCGGAGAATAAAGATCCTCCAGGATCTCTGCCTCCTCGTTTCGGTAAAGACGGATCTCCAGCTCAAGCACACCCTCCATGTGAAGAAGGCGCAGTTCTCCGTCCGTGTCCTCCCGCGCCTGCAGTTCAACCTGCGCAAGCGACATATCAATATCCGGAATCATTTCCTCGCTGCAGCCGCCGCACTCCAGCTCTCCCTCAAACGGAAGTACCTGTTCGCTCCACTGCATACTTCCCGTCTCGTCGTCCCCACGATACAAAACAAACATAAATAATTTTCCCTGCACTGAAAGCTTCTCCTGGCGCTGTACCGCCCGGCAGCTGCGCAGCTGGATATTTTCCCACAGGATTTCCCGGATATTCGGCTTGCCGGAAGGAATCATTGCCTCTTCCTTCAGACGCAGGATATCCTTTTTCTGCACCTCAATCTGCATCATCTCCAGCTTTCTGCGCTGCTTCATCACCAGCACATCGCTCCGGATATCCGCTGCCGCGGACATATCATAGATTTCCTCCACGGAAGCCTCAAACCCCAGCAGCGCACGCACTGACAGCTTTCTGGAATTGATCAGAGCCACATTTACATCCTCTGCCGTACACGACAGACGCACCGTCTCCCCCTGCTCCAGACCTTCCATTGCAATGCGCTCGTCGAACGGAAGCTTTGTATCCAATCGATGCAGCTGACGGTCTTTCGTGTCATCCATATACAAAATACTCACTTCCAGAAACCCGGCTGTGACCACCCTTCCGTTCTCTGCACGGGTCTGCTCCACCACAATGCGCTCTTTGCTCTGGATGATCTGCTCCACATCCGGCCTGACATCGGGGACATTGAAATCCTCCTCCAGCGTCACCGGAAGTCCTGCCCGCTTTCCCTGCCTGCACATATGAATATTTTTCATCAGAAGCTCCATAAAAACACACTCCTTTCCAATCTGCCGCAATCAATGCCGGAAGCTGCCATGTTACCAGTTCCTGCCCTTTCACCCCGCAGGAAAACAGTTCTGATGCGAACAGCCCGCTCAGTCGATCTCCACATTTTTGTCCGTCCGTGCCGTCTTTGCCACCAGATATGGATACGACGGATCTTCCGAAAGACCTTCCGGATCCTCAGGCCCGATCAGCTGCGTCAGAAAATACAGATTCTCCTCATCCTCACTGCACTCCGCCACCGAAATGCTGTAACCCCCCGTCTTCTGCTCTCCGTATCCACGGATCAGATACAGCTCCTCCCCGTCCTGATACGTCATCCGTATCTCCCGCGCCTTATTCTTTTCCAGAATCTCCGAAAGCTCCTGCGGCACCTCTTCCGCCGGCACTACGGTAAATTCCACAGCTGCCCGTTCTCCCGTACCGGCCCTTGAAGTGCCGCAGCCACAAAGTGTCAGCAGAAAAACCAGACACAAAAGCCAACACGTTCCCTTTTTCATCGCTGTCCCTGCCTTTGTACTTTCTATTATGATTATTAGCGCTCTTCCAAAAAAATACCAATTCCACAAACATTTTTATTGTTTTCTTTGTGAAAATTAGCTATAATTAGCAAAGTGACCTATTACTGATAAAGGAGATACCTTATGAATACCAAACTTGCACAAACAGAACCGGAGCAGATCAAAAAAGAAGCGCCGGTACGCATGTCGGGCATCCTGGTCCATCCGACCTCTTTCCCGTCCCCGTACGGCATCGGTGATCTCGGTCCGGGCGCTTACGATTTCATTGATTTTCTTGCCGGGTCCGGTCAGACACTGTGGCAGGTGCTGCCGCTTGGCCCGACCGGCTTCGGCGATTCCCCGTATCAGGGCTTTTCCGCATTTGCCGGGCAGCCGCTGATCATCAGCCCGGATCTGCTGATCAAAGCAAATCTGCTGACAAAACAGGACATCGAAGAAGAAGGCCCTCAGAATTTTGATCCGCGCAAGGTCGATTACGGTCCTGCGATCGAGTTTAAGACAAAGCTTCTGAAAAAGGCCTGGAGATCCTTCACCCACACGCCGGATAAGACCATGCTTGAGGAATTCGAGCTGTTCTGCCAGGAGGAGAGCTACTGGCTCGATGACTATACACTTTTCATGGCCTGCAAGGACTACCATGAAGGCCGCTGCTGGCTTGACTGGGAAAAGGATATCTTAAATCCGACCGACAAGACGAAAAAAGCATACACGGAAAAGCTGGAAAAAGAGATCGGTTACTATCGCTTCATCCAGTTTATCTTCCAGAAGCAGTGGATTGCACTGCGCGACTATGCACATGAAAAAGGCATCCAGATCATCGGTGATATCCCGATCTTCGTCGCACTCGACAGCACCGATGTCTGGGCAAACAAGAAGCTGTTCCAGCTCGATACGAAGGGCTACCCGACCAGCGTAGCCGGAGTACCGCCAGATTATTTCAGTGCTACCGGACAGCTGTGGGGCAACCCGCTCTATGACTGGAATTACCACAAAACAACCGGTTACAAATGGTGGATCGACCGTATCCGCCGTCAGCTGACTCTGACCGATTACCTGCGGATCGACCATTTCCGCGGCTTTGAGGCATACTGGTCCGTTCCGGCTGGAGAAGAAACTGCCATCAATGGCAAATGGATCAAAGGTCCGTGCGAGGATCTCTTCCATGCCATCGAAAAAGCGCTCGGCAGCAATCTTCCAATCTTTGCCGAGGACCTTGGCATCATCACGCCGGAGGTAGAGCACCTGCGCGACAGCCTGGGCTTCCCTGGCATGAAAGTACTTCAGTTTGGCTTCGGCGATCTGAACGACAAAAACTACGTGCCGCATTTCTACACCAACCCGAATTGCATCTGCTACACGGGTACGCATGACAACGACACGACGATGGGCTGGTATGCGCAGCAGCCGGAGGTCATCCGTGACCGCGGCCGCCGCTACGGAAATACCGACGGAAATATGGTCAGCCTGGATTTCATCCGCTTCTGCATGGCTTCAATCGCTAAATATGCTATCTTCCCGATTCAGGATCTCTGCCTGATGGGAAGCGACGCGCGCATGAATACACCGGGAGTAGCTACTGCCAACTGGGCGTTCCGTTATGTAAAAGAAGACCTCACGCAGGACCGCAAAAACTGGCTGTTAAAGACAACCAGGCTCTTTGGCCGCTGCCCGCTTGGTCCTGAAGATTATACGCTCTGACAGCCAATAAACGGAGGGGTTTATGATTCGTGTTTTTTTGATCGCAGTTTTTCTGATCGTATTTTTTCTCCTCTCGATCCCGGTCTTCCTGATCGAATGGATCATCGGAAAATTCAATCCGCGGGCGCGCGATATCAGCTCGCTGCGGATTGTCCAGGGGGCGTTTAAAGTCGTGATCTTTCTCTCCGGCGTAAAGCTTACCGTGATCGGCGAGGAAAATGTTCCAAAAGATCAGCCTGTGCTTTACATTGGCAACCACCGAAGCTACTTTGACATCGTGCTCACCTATGCACGCTGCCCGGATCTGACCGGATACGTCGCCAAAAAGGAAATGCTGAAGATTCCGCTTTTATCCCGCTGGATGAAATTTCTCTACTGTCTTTTTCTCGACCGCACCGATATCAAGGCCGGCCTGAAGACGATCCTCACGGCGATTGATTATGTCAAAAACGGGATTTCGATCATGATCTTCCCTGAGGGCACACGCGGCAGAGGCGGCTCCGAGCTGGAGCTGCTTCCGTTCCATGATGGTTCCTTCAAGATCGCAACGAAGACCGGATGTCCGATCATCCCGGTCTGCATCAATCATTCGTCCGAGATTTTTGAAGATCACATCCCGCGCATCACACCGGTTTCTGTCACGATCGAGTACGGAAAACCGATTTATCCAAAAGAGCTCTCCAAAGAAGAGCAAAAATTTATCGGAAAACACGTGCGTGAGATCATGGTGGAGACACTGAAAAAGAATGAGTAACAAAAGGAAAGGCGTTGTACACAAGACCAGTTTTGTGTACAGCGCCCTTTTTCATTTGCCTTGTTATTACGGAGTTTCCATGATGCCTAACCTGTGATGTCTTCTTCCTCCGGAAGGTTTGCCGCTTTCCCGTATGCCTCCAAAATTGTATTCTGGATGACTTCCCGTGTCTGCGAATTGATCGGATGCGCGATATCGCGGTACTCGCCGTCCGCCGTCTTGCGGCTTGGCATCGCAATAAAAAGCCCCTTCTCGCCTTCTATCACTTTGATATCATGCACCACAAACGCCTCATCCAATGTGATGGACACAACTGCTTTCATTTTTCCATCCTTCGCAACTTTCCTAACTCTAACGTCGGTTATCGTCATACATCTTTCCCCCGTGGTTCCTTTTTTTTACAGTAATCTTTTCTCTTTCCGGAACACGGCAGCCATCGGCCGCCGCATCCGTCCCCCCGTTTTGATGTACGACGAAAGTCTTTGTGTGCTTGATTTTACAGGAAAGGCTTCCGTCGTACATCCATTACAAAACGTATCTCTCGTTTGATTCCAGTACGATCCGGATTCCATCCTCTCCCACATAGCGGGAGTTTGCACGGATAGTGTCACGGCTCTCCACGATACAGTTTTCAAGGTATACATTATCCCCAAGATATACATCATTCAAAACAATGGAATTCTTTATGACGCAGTTTTCACCGACAAAAACCTTTTTGAAGATCACAGAATTCTCCACATAGCCATTTACGATCGTGCCGTTTGCGATCAGGCTGTTTTTCACCTCACAGCCCGGATTGTACTTCGCCGGCGGATTATCGTCCACCTTCGAATGGACATCCGGATACTCGCGGAAGAAGTAATCTCTCACTTCCCGCTTCAGGAAATCCATATTTGTCTTATAGTAGGACTCCACCGATGCGATGTTGCTCCAGTAGCTGTCCAGATGATAGCCATAAATGCGTTTCACATCTTTGTAACGGATCAGCACATCCCTTACAAAATCGTGCCTTCCCTCCTCGATCGATTTCTCGATCAGCTCGATCAGCTGTCGTCTGCGAATAACATAGATGCCACAGGAGATCGTATGCGATGCCGCCGCCATCGGCTTTTCATCAAACTGCACAATCCGGTTGTCACTGTTCATTTTCAAAATGCCAAATCTCGTCAGATCTTCTGTCACCGGAACTTCTTTACATACCACAGTGATGTCCGCTTTCTTCGCGATGTGGTACTCAAGCACTTTCACATAGTCCAGCTTATAAATGCAGTCACCCGACGCGATCACTACGTAAGGCTCATGGCACTGCTTTAAGAAATCCAGGTTCTGATGGATTGCATCGGCGGTGCCGCGGTACCAGAAATCATTATCTGAGGTGACCATCGGCGGAAATACGAACAGTCCGCCCTGTTTTCTTCCAAAATCCCACCACTTTGAGGAACTCAGGTGCTGGTTTAATGATCTGGAATTGTACTGTGTCAGCACCGCCACCTTCTGAATTCCGGAATTAGACATGCTGCTCAGTGCAAAGTCAATGCTTCGAAAGCTTCCCGCGATCGGCATCGCCGCAATCGCACGCTTGTTGGAAAGCTCTTTCATCCGGTAGCTGTTGCCGCCGGCCAGAATCATACCTACCGCTCTCATTCCACGTCACCTGCCTTATCTAAGATCTCTCCGCCTGCAAGCAGGCCATCCGGATAATCCTCCGGCACCGTCACGCCAGTGACCGCCGTGTTTTTCCCGATCTTCACATTCGGCGGCACAACCGCCTTTTCACCGATTACGGTAAGACCAAAGGAATAGATTGCCGGTTTTACTTTATTCGGCACTTCCCCGCCGACACCAAGCTGAGCATGCTCACCGATCTCCGCCTGCTCGGCAATGATCGCTTTATCAATCACCGCTCCGGCATGGATCACCGCATTCTGCATGACAATAGAGTCACGCACAACCGCACCCTCCTCGATCACAACACCGCATCCGATGATAGAATTGTGCACTTCTCCATAAATCTCCGTGCCGTCGCCGATCAGGCAGCGGTCAAGTACCGCTTCCTCAGAAATATACTGCGGCGGGAGAATATCATTTTTCGTGTAGATTTTCCAGAACTCCTCGTACAGGTTGAATTCTGGAATGATATCGATCAGCTCCATATTTGCTTCCCAGTAGGAGCCGAGTGTTCCGACATCCTTCCAGTAGCCGTTGTACTCATATGCAACGAGCCGCTCACCCTTTTCATGACAGTACGGAATGACATGTTTGCCAAAGTCGCAGTTGCTCTGCTCGGAAAGTGCCACAAGTGCTTCCTTCAGCGCTTTCCAGCTGAATATGTAGATTCCCATCGACGCGAGATTGCTCTTCGGATGCTCCGGCTTCTCCTGGAACTCCGTGATGCGTCCCGTTCCGTCCGTTACCACGATACCGAAACGGCTCGCCTCTTCCTGCGGCACCGGCATCACGGCGATGCTCACATCTGCATTGTGCGCTTTGTGGTAATCCAGCATGACCTCATAATCCATCTTGTAAATGTGGTCGCCGGAAAGAATCAGCACATAGTCCGGATTGAAGGATTCCATGTATGCAAGATTCTGGTAAATAGCATTTGCGGTACCGGTATACCACTCCGTCTTTCCTACCTTCTCATAGGGCGGAAGCACCGTAACGCCACCGACATTTTTATCCAGATCCCACGGAATACCGATCCCGATATGTGTATTCAGACGAAGTGGCTGATACTGCGTCAGCACACCAACCGTATCAATTCCGGAATTGATACAATTGCTGAGTGGAAAATCGATAATTCTGTACTTGCCGCCAAATGCTACTGCCGGCTTGGCGACGTCCGATGTCAGAACTCCAAGTCTGCTGCCCTGACCGCCTGCTAAAAGCATGGCTATCATTTCTTTCTTAATCACGTCATCACTCCTCGTCTGTTCTAAATATTATGTTTGTTTCTTACTATTACTGTAGTATATCATATTATCCTTTTATGTACAACAGTTTATACAAAAATGCTGAGTTTTTTTGTTGTTTTTTGGCAAAATGCACAATATATTTTCGGGTGCGCCTTTGGTTATAGAGTGGTATAATAGAAAAAAACTTTATTAAAATAGGTAGGTAATCCTGATGTATAAATTAAAATTTAATGACCCCATTCATATTCACTTTATCGGAATTGGCGGAATCAGCATGAGCGGACTCGCTGAAATTCTTCTGGAAAAAGGCTTTACGATTTCCGGGTCCGATGCAAAAGAATCCGATCTTACCCGCATGCTCGCATCCAAAGGTGCTCAGATTTTTTATGGACAAAGTGCTGAAAATATCATTCCCGGCATTGATCTGGTTGTCTACACAGCCGCAATCCATCCGGATAATCCGGAATTTGCAGAGGCCAGATCCCAGGGACTGCCAATGCTCTCCCGTGCAGAACTGCTTGGACAGATCATGGACAACTACAACAATTCCGTTGCCGTTGCCGGAACCCACGGCAAAACAACCACAACTTCCATGATCAGTGAGATTCTTCTTGCTGCGAAATCCGATCCGACCATCACTGTTGGCGGAATTCTTCCCTCTATCGGAGGAAACCTGCGTGTCGGTCATTCCGGAATCTTTGTTTCGGAGGCCTGTGAATACACCAACAGTTTCCTGAATTTCCGTCCAAAATACAGCATCATCTTAAATGTAGAAGCAGAACATCTGGACTTTTTCAAGGATATCAACGACATCCGTCGTTCTTTCCGTAAATTTGCCGGCAATACACTGGCAGACGGAGCAACCATTATCAATGGAGAAATTGCAGACCATCAGGAACTGACCGACGGACTTCCACAGCAGATCATCACCTACGGTTTTGATGATTCCTGTGAATATTATGCAGATAATCTGACATATGATGACAAAGCCTGTCCTTCTTTTACCGCCATGCACAACAAAGAGGCCATCTGTGAAATCAAACTTGCCGTTCCCGGACGACACAATGCCGGAAATGCCATGGCCGCCATCGCCCTTGCCTGTACCATGGGAATCAGCACAGATGCCATCATCAGAGGTCTGGACGCTTTCCACGGTGCCACCCGCCGTTTCCAGTACAAAGGAACCGTAGACGGTGTCACCATCATTGACGATTATGCACATCATCCGACAGAGATCCGTGCGACACTGACCGCCGCGCAGAAATATCCGCATAAGCGTCTGGTGCTGGTATTCCAGCCACACACCTACTCCCGCACCAAAGCTTTTCTGGATGATTTTGCCGAAGTACTTTCCATGGCAGATGTCATTGTTCTGGCAGACATCTTTGCTGCCCGCGAACAGAATACCTTCGGTGTAAGCTCGAAAGATATTCTGGAGCGCCTGACAGCCAAAGGAAAAGACGCGCACTATTTTCCTTCTTTTGAAGAGATCGAAAAGTTTTTATTAAAAAATTGTATGAACGGAGATCTGTTGATAACCATGGGAGCCGGAAATGTCGTAGAAATCGGCGAATCCCTCCTTGGAAAATAACTTATCCACATTATCCACATAGAAACGTTGATTCTTTCTTCGTTCTGTGTGGATTTTTTGTCTATATTTATCCACTCCTTTCCGTTTTGAATTTGTACGTTTGGGTGGACTTATCCACTTTATCCACAATGTTGTTCACAATCAGTATCCCCCTGATTACCAGGGATTTACGGGTGTTTTTCTTCTTCCATTTGGAAAATGATTGTGCTATAATCACAAATGCATAATAAGAAAGGTACTATGACATATGATAAACATTCAGCTGCACAATGATTGTCCAGCCACGGACACAATCGTTCCCAACCAGTTTATTGACCGCTTTATGCCGTCAGCAAACGGGGAATTTGTTAAGGTATATTTATATTTATTACGGTGCATCCATTCTCATGCATCAAATTGTACAATTTCTGAAATTGCTGACAAATTTAACAATACAGAAATGGACATTCAGCGTGCACTGCGTTACTGGCAGAAAGAAGGACTCCTCTCTCTGGAGGAAACCGCCGACGGTAAATTGTGCGGAATCGGTCTTCTTCCGTTTCCGGAAGATTCCACAGACACGGAAGAGGCATCTTCCTCTCCTGCCCCGTCTGCTGTTTCTTTGGAAGAAACACCAGCATCCGCTGCAGGGGAAAACGTTTCTGGCTCCCAGCCTGTGAATCAGCCGCAGGAACCGCAGATCCGCCATTATACGCTGGATGAAATCGCAGAATTTCAGAAAAATCCGGATATTCAGGAAATGCTTTTTGTCGTGGAAACCTATATCCGGCATCCATTCAGTGAGAATGATATCAACACGATCTTATTCTGGCATGAAGATCTTCACTTTTCTGCCGAACTGATCGTCTATCTGGTGGAATATTGCGTCAGCAAAGGACATACAAATCTTCGTTATCTGAATAAAGTGGCACTGGCATGGCATGAGAAAAAAATTACTTCTGTGGAACAGGCCAAAAGTGAAGCCGCCGTCCGCAGCAAAGCGTACTACGCCGTCATGAAAGCTTTCGGCATCACAGGAAGAAACCTTATCGATTCCGAAACAGCCATGATCCGCAAATGGACCAAAGAATACGCTTTTGATCTGTCATTGATCCAGGAAGCCTGTGCCCGCACCATTTCCAGTACCGGTCAGTCAAGTTTCAGTTATGCCGATTCTATTCTGACCAGCTGGTATAACGACAAGGTACATTCTCTGGAAGATGTCAAACGCCTCGACGCCACCCATCAGCAAAAGAAAAAGGAGAGAGCCGCAGTGAAAGCAAATGCAGCCGCTTCTCCGAAGAAAAACAATTTTAATAACTTTGAATCCCGTGAAAATGACTATAAGAGTCTGGAAGCCATGCTTTTAAACTCTCCGATCCGGTCATAATCACTCCCATATCATCTGTTGAGCAATAAAAGGAGAATCAAATGCCGCTTTCCAATGCACAGTATGATGAGATCATGCATGAATACGATGAGCGCCAACTGCATAACCGTCATATTCTCGAAACACGGCGTGCGGAGGTTTTAAAAAAGCTTCCCCGTCTGAAGGAAATTGATGCAAGTGTTGCATCTTCTTCCGTCCGTCAGGCGCGTCTGCATCTTGATGGAGACACCCATGCACTGGCCTCCTTAAAGCAGGAACTGAGTGCCCTGTCTCTGGAACGGCAGCAGCTCCTTACTGCAAGCGGGTATCCGGCAGACTATCTGGACCCGGTTTATACCTGTCCGGATTGCAAAGACAGCGGGTATATCGACGGGAAAAAATGCCACTGTTTTAAACAGGCAATTATCAATACCGTCTATGCCCAGTCCAACATTCGCCAAATACTCCGTATTGAAAATTTTGACAATTTCCGCTACGATTTTTATTCGAAAGAGGAAAAAAATCCGCTGACAGGACTTTCTTCTTATGAAACCGCACAAAAAGCGGTGCGGGAATGTCATTATTTTATTGACGATTTTGATCACAAGCCAAAAAATCTACTGTTTTACGGAAAAACCGGTGTCGGAAAAACTTTTCTGACAAACTGTGTTGCCAAAGAACTTCTTGACCACGGATATTCCGTAATTTACTTTACAGCATTTCAATTATTTGATATATTAAGCAAAGGTGTGTTTGAAAAAGATTCCGATGCAATTGCCACACACCAGAATATTTTCGACTGCGATTTGTTAGTCATCGACGACCTGGGAACAGAACTGATTAACTCTTTTACCTCTTCCCAGCTGTTTTTGTGTGTGAATGAACGGCTGATCCGGCAAAAATCCACCATTATTTCTACCAACCTGAGTGTGGAACGGATCAAGGAGTCCTATTCTGAACGAACATTTTCACGTATTTTAGATTCCTATACGTTTATCAATCTGTTCACAGAAGAAGATATCCGCAAACAGAAACGCACACGTATCATTTCCAGATAATACCCCATAGTTATGGGTCTATTATATGCATATATGTTTATCAATTAATTTAAACCTGGAGGAAAATCATGCCAAACGACGAAAGAATTTTGGAAACCATGCCAACCGGTACTCTCGGACTGATTCCGACTGCAAGCTGTATGGAATTAGGAAAAAAAGTAGACAGCTATCTGTCCACCTGGCGAGAGCATCGCGAACACGAGCATCACAACGATATTGCTTTCAAGGAATATCACAAAGAGAGCTACATCATCGAGCCTCATATTCCACGATTTGGTTCCGGAGAAGCGAAATGTGTTATCAATCAGTCTGTCCGGGGCTATGACCTCTATATCATGGTAGATGTTACGAACTACAGCATGACCTATTCACTCTGCGGACATACCAATCATATGTCTCCAGATGATCACTTTGCGGATTTAAAGCGTGTCATTGCTGCAGTCGGCGGAAAAGCCCGCCGTATCACTGTCATTCTTCCATTCCTGTACGAAAGCCGCCAGCACAGAAGAACTGCCCGTGAATCTCTTGACTGCCCATTAGCACTGCAGGAGCTTTACAATATGGGAATCGACAACATCATCACATTTGATGCTCACGATCCTCGTGTTATGAATGCTATTCCTCTGAATGGCTTTGAGAATGTAATGCCTTCCTATCAGTTCATCAAAGGTATCTTAAAGAACGTAAAGGATCTGACCATTGATGCCGAGCATCTGATGATCATCAGCCCGGACGAAGGTGCCACAAACCGTGCCATTTACCTTGCAAACGTACTTGGCATTGATATGGGTATGTTTTACAAGAGACGTGACTTCAGCCGTGTCGTAGACGGACGTAACCCGATCGTTGCCCATGAATTCTTAGGCTCCAACGTCGAAGGCAAAGATGTACTGATCATTGATGATATGATTTCCTCCGGCGAAAGCATGATTGACACTGCACGTGAATTAAAGAAGCGTAAAGCAAACCGTATTTTCGTTGTTTCTACGTTCGGATTATTCACAAACGGACTTGCTTCTTTCGATAAAGCATACGAAGAAGGCCTGATTTACCGTGTAGTAACCACAAACCTGATTTATCAGACTCCGGAGCTTCTCTCCCGTGAGTACTATATCAGCTGCGATATGAGTAAATATATTGCATATATCATTGATACTTTAAATCATGATTCTTCTATCAGCGATCTGTTGAATCCATACGATCGTATCAAGAATTATGTAAAGAAGTACAACGATGCAAAAAATGCGTAATTATTTCATGACAATCTCATAAAAAACGCAGACGAAAAGCGTGTGAAAATTTTCTGGTTTTCACACGCTTTTGTTCTGCATTACAGCCCTGAACTATTTCTTTTCATCCTCGATGATATGCCCGTTGTCAAGATTCGGCTGTATAAACATTTCCCTTGCATATTCCATTAAAGTTTCAGAATATTCTGCTGTATGCTCGTTACGCTTCATAATCTGTGCCAGATGCACCCCGTGTTCTACCCACGCTTTGCCGTCTGTAGCGGCGTTTAACATCATAGGCTGTAGATTATCCATCACACGCGCGAACTTTGCTTCTGGCGTCTTCTGCGCCTCAAATTCAAGCCACAGATCATACAGCATCTTTCCCTGCTCTTCCGGAAGAAGACCATAAATCCGGTCGGCCGCTTTTTTCTCCCGGTCAGCCTGTGTCTTCTTTCCCTCCTCATCATAAGCATAAGTATCTCCGGCATCAATCTCCACCAGATCATGGATTAAAAGCATGCCGATTGTATGAAGCACATCAATCGGTTCATTCGCATACTCACTGAGCAACATGGTCATGATCGCCATATGCCAGGCATGCTCCGCATCATTTTCCTTTCGCCTGCCATCCGATAAATAGGTTTGTCTCCCAATAAATTTTTCCCTGTCAATTTCCCGGATAAAAGCAAACTGCTGGTCTAAGCGCTTTTTTGTGTTTTCGTCCATATTGTTTTCCTCTTTTCTATTTCTAATTTCATGCTCGCCTGATTTTGAAAAGGAAGTGACCTCCATGATGGCTCTGTCACTCCCTTCCAATAGTGTTATTATTTTGTTTTTATTCCTGCTCATCCAGTACGGATGTACAGTGCGGACATCTGGTTGCCCTGATATCAATTTCCGAATAACAGAATGGACATTTTTTTGTTGTCGGTTCCGGCTTTTCTTCCTCCATACCTGCTAACGTGCTCAGTTTTTCTGTGATCCGGTTGATAACTTTCAATATAATAAAAATCACAAGTGCCGTGATCAGAAAATTGATTACTGCAGTAATAAAATTGCCATAATGCAGAACCGGTGCATTTTCTCCTGTTCCAAGCGTAACCGTAAGGTAAGAAAAGTCCGTGCCTCCGAAAATTCCCAGGATCGGAGTCAGGATATCTGCATTCAGGGATGTCACAATGGACGTAAATGCGCCGCCGACAATAACACCGACTGCCATATCCATCACATTTCCACGCAGAATAAACTTCTTGAACTCTCCAAAGAATTTGCTTTGCCTTTTCATTGGTAAAAAACCTCCTTATTTTTTCCCGAAGCGGAACAGTCCTTTCTTTTCGTATGGCTCATTGGAACTGCCGGTCATCTCATAACCAATTTCATGGATTACTTTCTTTGCCCACGGAATATCAATCGGCTCTTCGCTGATGATAACCGTCTCCCCATCCCGTGCGGAAGATGTCACTTTCTTTATTTTAAAATTTTTGCGGATCACATCATTCATGTGGGATTCACACATTCCACACATCATGCCGTCAATTTTTAATGTTGTTTTTATCATTTTACTTCTCTCCTTTTGTTTCGTCAATTTATATTATATTTTATAATATACCCCCATAGGGTATTTGTCAATTTTTTCAGTCCCTTAAAAGGTATTTTTTCTCAATATGTCTGTGCAACTGCTTTTATTGTAAAAAAAAAAGCTTCGTGGTATCATAATAAAATAAAAGCCAAAAGGAGGAGTACCATGTCAGCATTATCACAAATAGAATTGATTTCTTTGGAACAATATGAACAGCTTCCGGAAGATACCCACACAGAAGTATTTGATGGAATTCCCTATAATATGGCCAGCCCTTCACAGGAACATCAAACCATTTCTATGGAATTATCAACTGTAATCAATAATTACATCAAAAAACATCAGGGCTCATGCCGTATCTTTTGTGCCCCTTTTGACGTAAAACTGAACGATTCACCGCTGACGATCGTCCAACCGGATCTGATGGTCATCTGTGATCCGAAAAAACTTGACGGAAAACGCTGTAACGGTGCACCTGATTTTATCATCGAAATTGTCTCTCCCGGAAACCCCGCCGATGATTACATTCGTAAACTTTACTACTATAAAAATGCCGGTGTACGTGAATACTGGATTGTAGATCCACGTCGCAAAACAGTTACTGTAAATTTTTTTGAACAGAATATTTTAAATATTCAATATTCTTTTGACGCTACCATT
>OGPP01000612.1_pt1 | contig 34845 bp, 27 predicted proteins | sample 1553021 | NCBI WGS metagenome assembly OGPP01 (sample SAMEA2580217, study PRJEB22360) | human gut metagenome | biome: human gut; feature: human-associated habitat; material: faeces | place: Denmark | collected 2008/2010
TGTAGAAGTAAAAAAAGGTTTTTTAATTAAGGAGTTTTGTTTTGTGTGGGATAGGGAAAAAATAGACCAAAGGAGAGATTTTGTTAAGTGCTGCAATCGAATGGATGTAACACCCAACCGTTCACAGCATCAGATTAAAAATGGCGATATTCTCCTCACGTAATTGTGCAAAGATCTTTTAGTTGATTCGCTTTTTAAGGAATCAACTTTATAAATCCGTGAACTTCACGGATTCAGGTAATTATCATTATCTCTTTCAACCAGTTCTTAAAATATCGCATATTTTCAATGCGTAGGTTTTCAACCACTTATTGCGACCAAAAACAAAGAAGAAAAGGAAACATTGGAAAATTTGATAGACATGGTTGACGCCGGGGAAATCAATGAAGCAGAAAATAGATTATATGATTTAATAAGTGCTACAGATATGAATAGTTTGGAAGTCGCAATATTATTTTATTCCTACTTGAATGACAAAACAGATGATTTTTTAGAAGCAAATGACTTCAGCAGAGATGAAATTAAATTAGGAATGGAAAATGTAGCTGATAATTTTGGTTTAAATAGCATTGCAAAAATGTTTTTGACAGACTTTTAAATGGATTGTCTGGTTGTCAGTTGAATGAGATAACCAGACAATTCCTATTTTACAACACACTTGAAACTTTCAGTTTTATACTCTGTTTACACACCCCAAGTCAGTACTCCGGCAAGCTCCTTTCTATGCGGGTTTGCGGGTATAGGGACTTTGTTCAAGTCCGGCCACCAGCATACTTAATTAGTGAGAAAAAACAGCAGATCCCGCCAGATCTGCTGTTTTCTTCTGTGTATGTAAGTGTGAGAGACACACTCCGATTAGAACTTCTCAGCGAAGCTCTTGTAGTATTCATCAAAAAATTCAGAAACTCTTTCCATAATCTTCTTCATAATATTCACCCTTAACCTTTCCAAAACAAATGAACTGTTGACTTTGTTGTTACGTTTAAGGGGTCAGGCCTGACTTCCTTTTGATGATTATAATTTACCATATTGCGCTTATAATGTGAAATACATATAATAGAAGTATAATAATACCCAAAAGGTATAGCAAAAGAAAATACAGCATGTTACACAAATAGAATGATTAAGCTGATTTTTGGAAAAAGCATGGAAGGAGGATGCTGGGAAGATGGAATTGCGGCATATCCGGTATTTCAAGGCAGTGGCGGAGGAGAAAAGCTTCACGAAAGCCGCGGAGCAGCTGGCGATCGCGCAGCCGCCCTTAAGTCGTCAGATCCAGGATCTGGAGGCGGAACTGGGGACGACATTGTTCCTTCGGACGCCCCATAAAGTGTCCCTGACAGAAGAGGGAGAGCTTTTCCTGCAATATGCGAATCAGATCCTGGATCTGGTGAACCGGTCGGAGGAGGATGTCAGAGAGCGCAAGGAAGGACTGCAGGGGACATTATATATTGCGTCGGTAGAGGGCTGCGGTCCCAGACTTTTTGCGGAATGGATCGCGGGATTCGGGCAAAAACATCCCCATGTGCAGTATAATCTGTGGAATGGTAACACGGATGATGTGAATAATCGTGTGACAAAGGGATTGTGCGAGATCGCCATGATCACGGCACCTTATAATACAGAAGAATATGAGGTGCTGCCGGTCTATGAGGAACCCTGGGTGGCGGTGATACCTAAGGGACATCCGTTGTACGCGGAGGAAAATGACCCGGTGAAGCCTTCGGAACTGTTACCCTACGACCTGTTGATCCCTTCCCGAGAGTCCCGTAAGGGAGAGATCGACAAATGGTTCGAGGGAACGGGGCATGCACCGGTGATCCGGGGGCGCATCGCTCATATGATGAATGCGTATGAGCTGAGCCTGCACGGAGTCGGGATCTCTATTTATCCGGCATCCATTTCTTCCCTGATCCGGGACAAGGATGTCTGTGTGCGGGAAGTGGAGCATCCCGATGCCCATGCGTCCTATGCACTGATCTGGAATAAAAATCATACCCTGTCCCATGTGGCTGAAGAATTTATTGCTTACGTAAAAGCAGAATCCGGACAGCAGATGTACTACGCCTGAATTAACGCAAGAGATACGTCATTCACATTTGTGCCGGTAGCTCCTGTGATGATGAGCCCATCGACTGTTTTTAGTGCGGGATAGGTATTATTATTCTGTAAAACAGTGAAGACATCCAGACCGTGCGCTGCAAGAGAAGCACAGGTGTCGCCGTCCGTATAGCCGCCTGCGGCATCGGTGGGGCCGTCCGTGCCATCGCTGCCGATGGAAAATACACAGCAGCCTGCCAGCCCGGATAATTCCGGTGCCGCCGCCAGGGCAAGCTCCTGATTGCGTCCGCCGGTTCCATTGCCGGTGAGATGAACGATGGTCTCACCGCCGGCGATAAAAGCAAGCTTCTGCCCCTGACCTGCATGTGTGCGGGCAATGGAGCCGAGAAAGCTTCCGGCTTCCCTGGCTTCGCAACAGAGGCGGTCTGTCAGGAGGATGGGAGTATAACCTAATGTCCTGCAGGCATCGGCAGCAGCCTTGCTAAGCTCTCGGACGCTGCCGGTGATCTGCGTAGTAACATTGTTCAGTATTTTCGGAGTCTCCTGTGTCAGGCAGGCGTTCGCCTCCTTCGACAGGGAAAGCCGGTATTTTCGGGCAATGGCAATCGCCTGCTCACCGGTGGAACTGTCCGGTACGGCAGGACCGCTGGCAATCATATCCAGGGGATCTCCTAAAATATCGCTGAGTACGATACTGAATATCTTCGCCGGAGCACAGGCGAGGGCAAAACGTCCGCCTTTGACAGCGGAAAGCCTTTTGCGGATCGTGTTCATCTCGACAATATCCGCTCCGCCGGCGAGCAGACGGTTCGTGATCTCCTGTAGCTCTGCGCCGGGGATCAGCGGTTTTTCGAACAAAGCGCTTCCCCCTCCGGAGAGAAGGAACAGAACCGTGTCTTGGTCGGTGAGATTCTGCACCATCGTCAGTACTTTTTCTGTGGCAGCGAAGCTGCTCTCATCCGGTACCGGATGACCGGCTTCGTAGCAGGTAACTCCGGGAATCGTGCCGCGGACATGCCCGTATTTTGTGATTACAATGCCCTCATCTACACGACCAAGCGCAGCGACAGCCGTATGCGCCATCTGCCAGGCGGCTTTTCCGACAGCCACTAAGAGGATCCGACCTCCCTGTGGGCAGAAAGCTTCAGATTCCAGTGCACGGCGGACGGCTGCATCGGGCAGCACGGCTTTCAGACTGGAGGCTATGATCGTATCGGCGTCTTGACGTAAAGCAGTATTCATAAAAATTCTCCTTGTATAAAACTTTGTTACAATATAAATATTGCATTATGGGTGTGACCAAAAGACAGAGTTCGCATTTTCATATAGAATAGCTTGTTTTTCGTATTCTGTTAAAAAAGAAAAGTCTGCGATTGTGTCAATCATATCCCGATAGTGGAACCGACATAAATTAGATGGTGTATCGGTACCAAACAGTAAGCGTTCAGCACCAATCGTTTCAACTGCGCAACGAAGAAACTGTCGTGTAACGGGAAAAGGAGGTTCATCTGGACCTACATTATGCTGCAGGGATGCCAGGTCAAACCAGACATTCGGTAAATGCAATAATTCCAGCCCCTCCTGCATTTTAAGCAGTTCGTTTTGCTTAGGGGCTAACAGATGGCAGATGACAAATTTCATTTGCGGGTGTCTCAGAATCAGTCGTCGGAGAGCGGGAATCTGGCTGCTGGGGCTTCCGAGTTTTCCGATATCTATCACGAATATCAGATCGTGTTCATCGGCAAAAGAAGCTTCCCGTTTCATAATCTCGTTATCTAAGGAGAATACTGGGTGGTTTGCCATGAGACCGGATCCAGTACTTACTTCGAATTTCACTACTTTGATATTGCATTCTTCAAATAAATGATGAACGATAGCATCCCGGTTATAGCTATACGGATCATAAGCCGCAGCAGCGAGAAAGCGGGAGGGATATTTTTGTTGAGCATCATAGCTATAGAGATTTTGAAATCCTAAATAGCCGCCCTGCAACAGGACGGCTTTTTCAACATTATGGGTATCCATGATCGACAAAATGCGTTCAGGAGTCACCTGATCGGTATTCCACTCAGTGGGTATGATCTGACAAATAGATCCATCAGAGTATCTGGCCTGACCGCCACCGCAATATCTCAGCTCTCCTTTTGCACCGGTTCCGGCGATATATTGTACTAAATGTATATGTGAATCAATAATTTTCAAAAGGATTCCTCCGATGCAGGGAAATTACAGTAAACCGGCTTCTGTCATAGTCTTTATAAATCCCCGGCGTGCATCACCATCCGGGGTGGGGAGGGTAGGAAGATAGGGAACACCAACAGACTGTCCCCGCAGGGCTGCCATATCTTTGGCTGCGACAGGGAAACTGGCAGCATCCATAGACAGACGCACGGGATTCAGGCGAAACTGTGCCTCCAGGCTGCCGGACAGGTCACCGGTAATAAATTTATTATATACATCTGTGATGAGTTCCGGCATGAAGTTGGCAGCTGTACATACGCCACCTACTGCACCGTGGCACAGACTGGCATAGAGTAAAGTGTCTTTGCCGCCGAATACTTTGAAGTGTACATCCCGGGTACGGCGAATGAACTCAGAAGTCTGTGTGATATCTCCGCTGGTATCTTTCATACCCACAATATTAGGAACATTATGGGCTAATTCGTCCACCAGCTGTGCGCTCATGGTATAACCAACCCGTCCAGGATTATTATACAACAGAACCGGGGTGTCCGGAATACTTTCAGCAATGGTTTTGAAATGACAGTATAATTCCTTGTAAGTGGGTTTTAAAAACATAGGCTGAAGTACGCTGACTGCTGCGGCACCGTTTTTGACTGCCATTTGAGCAAGACGGCAGCACTTTTTAGTACTGATGGCACCGACACCGAAGTAGACGGGAACCCGTCCGGCTGCCTGATCGACCATGATTTTCAGACCGCGTTCCATTTCGTTTTCTTCTACCATGTAGAATTCACCGTTAGATCCGAAAGCAAGAATACCGGATACGCCACCTTCGATTACATAGTCTACCTGTGCCCGCATACCTGCTTCGTTTATTTTTTCATCTTTGTCGATTATGGTTAGAATAGGAACGACCACACCGCGCATAAAATCTGTATTCATAGAAAACCTCCTTAACGACCGATATGGATATCAGCCAGATATTCATAGTATTGAGCAATAGCGCTGTGATCTTTCTGACCACCGTCGTGATTGTGCAGCCACTGGAGAATTTCCTGTACTTCCGCAGTCATGGGAACCGGTGCTCCAACTGCATGAGCACAATCGAGAACGTTGTTCAGGTCTTTAATATGCAGATCAATCTTAAATCCTGGCTTGTCATTGCCGGCGATCATCATAGGAGCTTTGGCGTTCATGACGGTGGAGCCTGCAAGACCTCCTTTGATTGCCTGAAATACCAGTTCCGGATCTACACCGGCTTTCTGGGCTAATGTCAATGCTTCTGCCAATGCCTGGATGTTACAGGCTACAATGATCTGATTGGCAAGTTTGGTGGTATTGCCGGCACCTACGTCACCGCAGAGAACGGCAGAGCTGCCCATGGTATCCAAAATAGGTTTATAGGTGTCAAACACAGATTGTTTACCACCTACCATGAAGCTTAAAGTACCGTCAATGGCTTTGGGTTCACCGCCGGAAACGGGAGCGTCCAACATTTCGATTCCTTTTTCCTGAAGTTTGGCATAGATTTCTTTGGAGACGATGGGGGTGATGGAGCTGCAGTCAATAAATACGGCGCCAGGATTCATGTAGGATGCCACGCCATCTTCTCCCAGCATAACTTCTTTTACCTGCGGGGAGTTTGGAAGCATAGTGATGACAACATCACACTGTGCACCGATTTCCTGTCTGGAAGCGGCTTTAGCACCTGCGGCAACCAGTTCCTGCACGGAAGCCTGACTCCGATTGTTAACTAACAGATCGGTGTATCCCGCTTTTAATAGGTTTTTTGCCATGGGTTTTCCCATGATACCCAGTCCGATAAAACCAATTTTCATTTTTATTTCCTCCTGTTTTATAAAATTATTTATTTTTGTAAGTTCTCAGGTAATAGGTGCCGGATTAAAAATGCACATATCATTATGAAATCCGTACTGATCACTGTAGGGCTGTTTGAGACCGCTGGCGACATCCAGAATCATATGGAAAATCTCTGTACCGACATCGGCAATGGTGGCTTCTCCGGTGGCTATGTGACCGGCGGAGATATCGATCAGATCAAACCATTGCTCTTTCATTTCATTGCGGCTGCATACTTTGATGACTGGAGCAACGTCCAGTCCGTACGGAGTGCCACGACCGGTCATGAATACCTGAAGTCCGATTCCGGAAGCAACTTGTGAAGGACCACAGACGATATCGGAAGCAGGGGTGGCGGCAAATATCAGACCATGTTTTGTGGGCTTTTCAGCGGGGGAAAGAACTTCGACAATGGGGCTGGTACCACTTTTGGCAATGGACCCCATAGCCTTTTCCACAATATTTGCAAGCCCCCCTTTTTTATTGCCTGGAGTGGGATTTGCATCACGATCTACTCCACCCTCAGCCAGATAATCATCGTACCATTTCATCTGTGCAGCTAGTTTATTCCTGACATCTTCATTGATACATCGGGCTGCCAGAAGAGGTACACCATCCCGGACTTCCGTGACCTCGCTGAACAATACGGTGGCACCGCCTCTGACTAGCATATCTGCAGCGTAACCGGCGCTGGGATTCGCAGTAATTCCAGAGAAGGCATCACTGCCGCCGCATTGCATACCGATAAGCAGATCACTTAGCGGTAATTCTTCCCGGTGTCTTTGGTTGAGTTTTTGCAACTTTTGTTCTGCCATATCAAGGATTGCCTGCATCATGGCATCATGTCCCTTGCAGTCCTGTAAAGTCAGACAGTTTTCGGGAGTAATGTCTTCGGGGGGAAGGATTCGGTCATAGGTTAGTTTCTCGCATCCGAGCCCGATGATCATGATCTCTCCTCCGAAGTTGGGATGGCGGATCACATTGGTGATGGCACGAATGGGAATGTATGCCATGGGGGCATTTATGGCAACTCCGCAGCCGTAAGGATGAGTGACGGCGACCACATCGTCTACATTTGGATACTTGGGAAGTAATTCTTTTCGGATGCGTTCCACAGCTACCCGGACAACACCTGCAACACATTGAACCGTAGTTACAATGCCAAGCAGATTACGGGTACCGGCAGGACCTGTTTGGTTACGATATCCAAGCCAGGTGGTCCGGGGAGGCGTGGGAAGCTCTTCCTTACTTTTGAGATTGGTGCCCCAGGGCATGTCGTCCAGCGATGGGCTGTCAGGCAGGTGCAGCATATGCTCATTGATCCAGCTGCCTGCTGGAATATTTTCTTTGGCATAGCCTAAGACAACACCGTAGCGAATAATCTCACCGCTGGCAGGAATATCACATAGAGCGATCTTATGAGCCTGCGGGACAGATTCACGTGTGACAACGCCGCTTTCCAACCGTGTACCTGCGGGCAGATCATGGACAGCTACAGCTACGTTGTCCTCTTCTTTGATTTGAATACTGAAACGTTCTGACATAGTATTATCACCTCTTGTATAATCATAGACCGGAAAATCTTGCGACCCGATCCAAAGTATCAATGGCCTCCTTACGCGTTATCAGGCGGTTCGGAGAAAAATAACCCTGCGCATCCAGGACAAGAAAACCAAAATAAAGAGCTCTGGCGATATTGGTTCCGTAATTGGCGGAAATGCTGTCTGCATCTGAGCAGACAGGTATGGTACTGGAGGCATTTCGGTAATCTACACCACAAGCCTGCATGGCAATCGTTGCCATTTCCTGCCGGGTAATATAGTGTGTTTTGTAAACAGTCTCTGCCTCCGGTGGGAAAAAGTTGTTTGCAAGAGCTGCACTCACAGCATAGGTACAGGAAACAGCAGGAGCCACCGGAATAGAAGGATCACACAGTGGAAGCAGTATATCAGCCAGCTCCTCATAGGATATGGGAACCATAGGATCTGTAATGTCCGGCTCATCCAACATTCCGCGGCAATATAGCCATGCGGCGGATTCGGAACGGTAATGCCCGGACAAGACCCGGTAAGCAATACTTTGTTCCATATCACCTTTTTTGTCGACTGCGGTTACCATGACAAATTGCACGGAGGAAGGAAGCATAAATTGTGGGGACGATCCTGCGTGTTTCCATACCTCACCGTCTGTAGATACGAACCATTTGTAGGATAAGGCTTCCGGACCACAGTAATCTGCAGTGGCAAAAAGAGTCGAGCCCGGCTGCGGAAGAGTTGCAATATGTACATGGGTGGGGCGGGGAAAAGCTTTGTCATTGATCAAAACATTTTCTACGATAGAATTGTCCCAGTTCATGCTTCTTAGCGGATGTCGTACATTGTCGATACGAATATTTCGCAGTATCAGGCCGGTAAGAGGAACTTCCGGGAATGCTTCCAAAAAAATGCCGTAGTTCCCACCGTGTGCTGTAATATTCTCAATTGTAATATCGCGGAACAGTGGAAGAAAGGAACCGTTGCGCCCGTCTTCGTAAAGCATGGTTCCATGAATAGTGGCACCATGTACAGTGTCCATGATACTGTCACACAGCATGATCTGCTCTATGCATCCACCTCTCCGTGCATTTGCTTTTAATCGCAGTGCATAAGTCAGATTCGGACTGGAGAAATGGTTATCACAGGCAAGAACACGATAGATACCACCGCTCATTTCACTGCCCAACGCAATGCCGCCATGACCGTCAGCAAATTCGTTGTGTTCAATGAGGATATTTTCACAAGGGATATTGGCGATTCGGCCATCACGGTCTCTGCCGGATTTCAGGCTGATACAGTCATCGCCGGTATCAAAATGACAATTCTTGATCCAGACACCGGAGCAGCTTTCGGGATCACAGCCGTCGTTATTGAGCCCATGGCTGGAAAAGGTCATACCATCGACAGTAACACTTTTACATTGCACCGGATTCAACTGCCACATGGGGCTGTTATGCAGCGTCACACCCTGTAGTAATATGCGTTCACAGCGCAGAAACTGTATAAAGTTGGGGCGTAAGAAATGTCCTTTTCCGAAAATACGTTGTTCAACGGGAACACCGTCTTCATTCATACGACGCAAGATTTTACGATCGGCAAGTTGCAGATCCGGTTTATCTTCTGACCAGGAATCTTCCACCTGGTGATGCCAGTTCCACCAGTGATCCCAATCTGCGCCACCGTCCAGTGTGCCATAGCCGGTCACAGCAATATCGTGTGAATCGCAAGCATAGAGTAGGGAACTGTAGTTGTAGCAGGGGCTGGCTTCCCAGTGAGAATAGACCAGAGGATAGTTCTGTTCCGGGTGCTCCGGGATAAACCGAATGCAGGTATCGGGCGAGGCAAGAAATAGTTCAACACCGCTTTTCAGATGAAGAGCCCCGGTGTGATAAATGCCTGCCGGAAATGTTAAGATGCCTCCTCCGGCATTACTTAACCGGTCAATAGCTGTCTGCAGAGTCTGTGTTTGTAAATGTTCTGCATCCGGCACGGCTTCTATCCGGTGCGGACCTATATGAGGAGCTTCTATTTTAGATAAAATATTGTGCCGCAGATCGGACTTTGTGAATGCCATTTCTGTTTCCGTCACTTTCTGAATTTTTATTTTATGAGTTTAGTGTATAATGCTTTTTTTTCATTTACGATATCCAAGATTTCAAATTCTTCATAACAATTAACTCAAAGTTCCTTGTCAGAAGAAACAAAAGATTTTATACTGAAAACAGGAGGTGGCATATGAATACTAGGCAGTATTATTATCTGACGACCATAGCCGAATATGGAAATCTCACGTATGCAGCGGAAGCACTGAATGTCACCCCGTCTGCTTTGAGTAAATTTCTGACGGAATGCGGGCAGATATTTGGGACTACGTTGTTTCAACGGAGGGACAGGCGTCTGGAACCCACGGAAGAAGGGCAATATGTAGTAGAATGTGCACAGAAGATTTTGGATCAGCAGAACAGGATGCTTCTGATAATGAAAAATGTGACCGGCAGCAACCGGAAGAGAATTCGTCTGGCTACAGCGCCAAACCGGGGGGCCATGATATACAGTAAGATCTATAAACCGTTTTCCCGGCGCTATCCCGATGTTTCACTGGAGCTGGTGGAATTATATGCGACGGAACAACCGGGAGCGATTGCTAGGGGAGCTGTTGACCTGGCACTGGGGGCGGGACCATTTCGTATGGATACGGAGGACATTCCTGTCGCGTATGAAGAATTACTGATTTCACTGCCGGCAGCGAATCCTTTGGCAGGGAAGGAGAGTATTCGGCTGGAAGAATTGCGCGACACGCCGTTTGTATTGCAGGGGACAAAACACAGCATTCGGATTCTGGCAGACCAATTGTTCCGGGAAGCCGGGTTTCAGCCGGTGGTTGCATTTGAGTCCAATGATGTTCTGTTGGCAGATTCTATGATGCATCAGGCAATTGGAGTGGGATTTGTCAGTAAAGCCCATGTATTTCCCTGTGAGGAACTGGTCTACCGGCCATTAGATCCGCCGGTACGACAGACACTGCATTTACGTTATCCGCTGGGACATGAACTTACTGAACCGGAATACTATCTTGCCGGGCTGTTGGCGGAAGAACGTCTGGCGGATCCAAGATATCAGCCATCGGATGATCCGTTTGTGGTACAGATGTTGGAAAATGTTCACATATCCATTGGTTTGGCAGCAGACGGGAGCACACATAGAACATTGGGGACAGCATTGCAGCGGATACGGGAGGTTACGCTGGATACAAAGGTGTTGGAATATCTGATTGCGATTGTGGAAGAGGAGAGCCTGTCTGGGGCAGCAGACAGATTTCTGCTGGCGCAGCCGGCACTTTCCAGACACTTACACAATGTGGAGACTATGGTGGGAATGCCGTTGTTCTCAAGAGATCATAACCGATTGAAACCTACCGGTGCGGGAACGATCTTTGTAAATAATGCCCGTAATATATTACGGATTGAAGTAGAAATGTTTAAAAAGCTGAGAGGAGGAAAATATGATGAATATTACGGTATATCTGGGAGCAAATGAAGGAAATGATCCTTCTCTGAGGAAAGCGGTGCGTGAGCTGGGAACCTGGATCGGTGAAAGCGGTAACCGTCTGGTATATGGTGGATCCAAATCCGGTCTCATGGGAGAGATCGCGGAGAGCGTATTACAGGCAGGCGGAGAGGTGATCGGTGTGGAGCCGCAGTTTTTCATTGAAATGGAATATCAGTATGATGCCATTACGGAGCTGATCGTCACGAAGGACATGACAGAACGCAAGACGAAAATGATCGAACTGGGAGATGTATTTATTGCTTTTCCCGGCGGAACCGGAACGCTGGAAGAGATCGCCGAAGTGATGTCCAAGGTGTCACTGAAGCATCTGGAGGCACCCTGCATCCTCTATAACCTTAACGGCTATTATGACAGCCTGAAAGCACTGTTATCACATATGACGGAGATGGGATTGTCCTCCCCGGAGAGACAGGAAGGCATTTATTTTGCCAAGGATCTGTCGGAAATCCGCAAGATCATAGAAAATCAGCGGAGCAATGCAACGATCACTCCGCCGGAAAATACACAAGGTATAGGAAACTAGCTAGGCTAACAGGTTAAAACACATAACTGCAATGCCCAGCACCACCAGGATCACACCGGTGACACGGTTCAGGGTCTTAGGGGTCGCCTTGTTGGCGAACAGTGCAGCGATCCGCGCCCAGATCAGGGTAAATACAACGCACAGGATCCATACCGTCCAGTCGGGCATACCGCCGATGGCAAAATGGGATGCAGCGCCGGTAAATGCGGTAAATGCCATGATGAAGACGCTGGTTCCTACAGCGGTCTTCAGTTCATAACCCAGGACAGAGGTCAGGATCAACAGCATCATCATACCGCCGCCGGCGCCGACGAAACCGCAGATGAAGCCGATCAGCATACCGCATACCAGAGACTGAATGGCTCTTTTCTTCGCGGAGACGCCTTGCATGGCTTCCTTGGTGGTCATTACGGGACGGACGATGAATTTGATACCTAACAGGAAAGTCATGAACACGGAGAAATTCCCCATGGTAGCGGAAGGCACCAGGCTGGATACGTAGCTGCCTACGACAGTGAATACCAGCACACTTCCCATCATGATCAGACCGTTTTTGATATCAATATTTTTGTTCTTTGCATAAGTATAGGCAGATATTGCGCTGGCGAGGACATCCGAAGACAGGGCGATACCAACAGCCATATAGGGATCCATGCCGAGGAAAGTGATCAACATGGGACTGATGACGGCAGCAGCGCTCATTCCGGCGAAACCGGTGCCCAGGCCGGCTCCCATACCGGCGAAAAAAGTGACAAGAATTGTGATTAAAATCTGCATTTATTTAGCTCCTTTCAGGATATTGTCCATATTTTCTTCCATGACATGAAGCATGTTGAAAAAGATCTCTTTGCTTGCCTCATCAGTGCCATCGAGCAGAGTATCTTTGAAAATGCTCTGTATCATGCGACCTTTTTCGATGACATCCTGCGCTTTCTCCGTACAGAACAGCAGAGTCTTCCGGCGGTCATCAGGAGCCTCTCTGCGCTCCAGGTACCCCTCGCGCACCAGCTTGTCCACATTGACGGACACCAGATTCGCCTTGATCCGGCGGATCTCCACGACATCACTGGCGGTCCGGTATTCCGGATTGTTGCCGAAGAACATGAGAATATCAAAAGCTGTCTGTGGCAGCTTTAACTGCTGGCACAGAGGCTTGCACATGGCGTTGTAAGCCAGATTGAATTTTTGTACGAATTCGATATCAGTATTCATTCGAAGGCTCCTTTTACAAAAATGAATATTTCAAATTTGAAATAATTGCTATATTGCATAATATTACAGATAGTTTTCGAAGTCAATCATAAGATATTTTATTTCATAAAAAATTTATATTCATTATACTATCGTAAACATCATTTCGATATGTTATAATTCACATTGGAATTACTATTCAGAGACTGTGGGCAAACAGTGGAAAGTGCCGGGAGGAGATATGAGTATTAATACATATGATGAACAGAAATTCTGGGAGGAAGTGGATATCCTGTTCCCGGATATTGTAAAAGCAATTACTTCTCTGGCGAAAAAGTCCTACATATCCATAACCAATCTGCGGAACGGCGTGACATGGTGGTCCGAGAAGGCGATGGAATATTTTGGTATGCAGGAGAACTATACCATTCGCGGACAGGAAAAATCAAAAAGATCGATCCATCCGGATGATCTGGAGGATTTCCGGAGGGGATTCCGGGAGAGAGTTGCCGGGAAAAATATGGACGAGCCCTGGGAATACCGGGTGCGTGACGGAAGCACCTACATCCGGATCAGTGCCAGGGCGAAAATGCTGAATGATAAGGATGGAAAGCCTTTTGTGATCGTAATACGATATAACAACTACAGTATTTCCGACGAGGTGGATGCGACCACCGGATTGCATACGGAACCGGCGCTGGACCGGGAGATCATGGAATTCCTGGAGGAAAGCGGACAGGGGGCACTACTGAAGATCGGACTGGATCAGTTCAGCCATATCAATGTTATGTACGGAGCTGCTTTTTCGGATAAGATTCTGAATTGTGCGGCACAGGAGTTGTTGCGCCTGTTTAAGGGAAAAGGATATGTATACCGGCTCTCCGGTGCGAAGTTTGTGATCAGTTTTAAAAAGGTATCCAAAGCGGAACTGCAGCAGATATACGAGGAGATTGTAGAAGCTTTTGAGAATACAGAGGTGGAAGGAAAAAAGATCCCTTTGAAGGTATCTGCCGGCGCAATATTTATGGAACCTTATATGAAGGAGACAAATGCGGTCCGTAGCCGTCTGACCTACGCGTTGAACCATTCCCGGCTTGAGCATCATGGGGAGCTGGTGATTTTTAATGATGAGGTCTGTGGCAGTGACGAGAACCAGTTTGAACTGATCGGTGTGATCCATCAATGTGCAACTCATAACTTTGAAGGCTTCCGGATGTTCTATCAGCCGATTGCCGATACGAAGACCGGCAAGATCCGGGGAATGGAAGCGTTGCTCCGCTGGGAACTGGAGCCTTACGGGATGGTGTCCCCCGGTGTGTTCATGGAGTGGCTGGAACAGGATCCCTGTATTTTTGATCTGGGGAACTGGATCCTTCGGACAGCACTTACAGATGTACAGAAGCTTCGCAAGGAGACAGAAGGCTTTTTCGTCAATGTTAATGTGGCGGCGGCACAGCTGGAGCGCAGAGAGTTCCGCAGTGCTGTTATGAATATTTTAAAAGAGACCGGTGCGAGGCCGGAGGAGCTTTGCCTCGAATTGACAGAGCGATGCAGAGATCTGGATATTCATTTCCTGCGCGCAGAGGTAGAATTTTTCCATTCCAAGGGGATCAAGATCGCACTGGATGACTTTGGAACGGGCAACAGTTCCTTAAGTCTGGCACTGGAGCTGCCCTTTGACGAACTGAAGGTAGATATGAGCTTCATCCGTGATATTAAGCAAAAACCTCAGAATCAGGCCATGGTGCAGTCCATCGTGGATTATGCCAGGAGGACTAATACCGAGACCTGCATTGAGGGTATTGAAAATAAAGAAGTCAGCGACTATATTGAGCAGTTTGGATCTACCTGGCAGCAGGGATATTACTATTCCAAACCGGTACCCATCGATCAGTTTGAGGAAGTGCTGCGCGAGAAATCAACCGAAAAAGAATAAGTAGCTATTCTCGAAGGGCATTGGGCGCTACACCGTATTTTTTCTTGAATGCGCGGCGGAAACTGGTCAGATTGTTGTAACCTACTGCCACGTATAAATCTGTTATTTTAATATTCGTTGTTTCCAGCAGATGTTTTGCCTGCGTCATGCGGATCTGTTCCAGATATGTAGAGAAATTAACCCCGACCGTTTTTTTGAAAAGGAAGGAGAAGTAACTCTCGGAGATGTGGAACAGGTCCGATATTCTGCTTAAACATAAGGATGGATCCCCATAATTCTCATCAATATAAGCCTGAATGCGCACAATCAGCTGGTTGTCGTTTTCCGGTTGTTTGTTTTTTTCACATAATTCCAGAGCAATCTGCTCGTAATTTTCCAGGGTAGAATCTTCGGACAGACCGGCTAAGCTTGAGTCATCATAGGAAATGTCGTTATCCCTGATTACTTTCAATAACGTAATTTCTATATTTTCTAAAAGCCATTTCACTTGTCTGGAATTAAGTTTTCGTTTCTTAAAATTTTCGTCCTTTATAAAATTAAAAATTGTTTTTGTCTGTTTGAGATTGCCGGATTTTACAAAATTATATAACTGTTCTGCCACTTCGTTAGGATAAAAGAAGGAATCCTGGGACTCCAAAATCTCACGATACAGACACAGATAACCCGGACTGGAGACACGTTTCACAGCTTCTTTGGCTTGACGGTAGGACTTCCAGACAGTTGATATCGCACCGGTAGTACAGCCCAGACCACCGTAAATCCATATATTATATTCCTGTAGTAACGAGGAATGAATCTGTGCAAATAAATTTTCTACGTTGTCTAATTCGTCCCTATTATATAATAAAATAGTGTAAGCACTGTTCCTGGAACCCTGCATGATATAAGAATACGTAAAATAACTGGAAATGATATCAGAGATCACCTCAGCATAATCAGGAGAGATAATATTGATAATTTCCTGAGAATCATTATTTAATTCCAAAGTATCCAGATAGACATTACAGTATAATATGGCAAAGGAACTGGCATTTTCGGGGATAGAAAGATAATTTTGGGCATAAGCAGCCTCTTCCTCACTCAGAATCGTACCATGAATCAATTGATCAAAATAATAATTGAGGAGGGTGATCTTTTGGGTCTCATTTAACCGCATAAGTTCTTCGTGGTTAAAATTCATTTCCCGCAGGCGATATTCCATTGCCTGGTATGGTTTATAATTAACTCTGGAAAGTAAAACAATAATCACAAAGCTGCCGATAATCCCCAAAAAGATAATAAAAAGCGACAGCAATTGTAAGCCGTTTTCAGGACTTCGCAGAGAAGAAACAGGCAGAACAACATAATAGTCCAGACTGGGAGTCTGGGCTGCGACATGCAGAATTACAACCCGGCAGCCGTCCAATACAGCATAGGAATAACCGGTATCGTTCGACAGGAATTGAGAGGGAACGATTTCAGATAACTTTGCCATAAGCTCAGAGTTATTGCTGAAAGAAAGCAGAGTTTCATCTTCGCTGTTCTGAATTAGCATACACCCATCTTTCATCAGGTCTACAGAGTTTACGATCTGCTGCAGGGAATTATTATTTATTTCAAAAATCACATCCGCATTAATATTTTTAAAAGTATATTTTTGCAGAGAAACAGAATAGCAATAATTATTTTTACCGGAAGCATATTCCGAAGAAAAATCACTAAGCTGTATAAAGCGATTATGACTATCTGAAGAATTCAGTGTGTTTTTCCAAAGAGAGTATTTGGAAGTATCAAAATTCAGGCTATATTTATAAAAAGAATAGAATTCTTCAAAATCATTATAACGAATAATGTAATCTGACTGATGCAAATAGACATAATATGCCTGAATCGGCTTAAGGGGGTAATCTGAGTACATGTCCACCAAATCCTGCTTGGCAAGATAGGCATTATAATAAAAGGCACGTTCCCCGGGAGCAGATTCTGCCAAGTGAGCCAGACTGGAATTTCCTGCCAGTCTTTTGGCGATCAGATACATATTGGAATAGCAGTCGGAGAACTGTTCCGTTACCTTTTGCAGAGAGGTGAGGTTCTCATTTAAAAGTTCTTTTCTGGCGTTGTTGGAAAGTATTAAATGAAACACGATGCCTAAGACCAGGATGATGATCAAAAGCACACTGTAAGATTTTATTAATTTGATAAAATAAGTATTCTTTCGTGAATCCATAAACAGAACCTCCAAACCGTTAGTATTATATTATCATAATTGCCGAAAAACTCAAGAAAACAAAGGCTTGTAAAATGAAAAATGTACCATTGACATAAAAAATGTACCCATTGTTTTGAAAAAATATATATGAAATCATAAGAAATGTGACTACAAATTATGTAAATTTACAGTTATGATAAAAGCACATTGATACTTCCGGTACCGAAGTTACAATAACAACTGAATACAGAAAAAGTAATTAAGCAAATAAGTGAAAAAGCAAATATATTGACGGAGGTTACTTATGGTAAAGAAAAAACTATTATCTGTTGTGTTAGTTGCGTCTACTGTCTGCTCTATGTTACTCACGGGATGTGGCAATGATGCAGGAAATACCGAGAGTGGTTCTACAGATACAAATACAAGTACGGTAGCACAGACAGAAGAAGTTGTAGCAGATGACGTAGAGAAGCCGGAGAAGATTACTATTATGGTAAGCGGAGATTTCCAGGCTACCCAGGCGAACGGTCAGGAAGAATGGATCGCCAGATGGGAAGAACTGACAGGAATTGAGCTGGAAATCATTCAGCCGGATCACAGTTCCTATTATGATGTACTGGGACAGACACTGGCAAGCGGACCGGAGAACTGGCCAGATATCATTTATGTCGGAAACTCTTATTACTCCGGATATGCAGCAGAAGGTGTTCTTTGGGATATGACGGATGCCTGGAATAATTCCGAATTAAAGAAAAATCCCAATACCGATGCAAGTGCGGTAGAAGGAAATATGATAGACGGACATTTATATGGTTTACCGTTGGCGAGCGGCGGTGGATGTATGACATATATCAGAAAGCAGTGGCTGGATAACTGTGGACTGGATGTCCCTACGAATTATGAAGAATATCTGGAAATGCTGGATGCATTTACCAATGGAGATCCAGACGGAGACGGTATTAACGGAAATACCGTTGCTGTATCCGCAGCAGGTTTTGTAAACGGCAATGCTCCTTATGTAAATTACCTTCCTGAGTTCTATCAGGACGCATACCCTTCCTTCTATCAGGGAGAGGATGGCACATGGAAAGATGGATTTACTGAGGATTCCATGAAAGCAGCAATTGAAAGACTGCAGGATGCATACAATAAGGGATACATTGACAAAGAAACATTAACGAACGGAACCAGTAACTGCCGTACCAAGTTCTATGAAGGAAAATTCGGTGTATTCACTTACTGGGCAGGTGGCTGGGCTGAGACTCTTTCCAACGGCATCAGCGCTAACGGTCTGGACGGAGAACTGGTATTCATGCCTCCTATTGAAGAAGTTGGACAGTACTGGGAGAGAAATGCTCCTGTATATGCGATTACTTCGTCCTGTAAGAATCCGGAGGGTGTATTTAAGTATTTCTTAGAGAGCATTTTTGATAATGGTGACATGGAGACATTGTGGACCTATGGCGTAGAAGGCGTGCACTGGTCCAGAAAAGCTGAAACCGTATGCGGCAACACCTATCAGGAAGGTGAATTCCACATGTTAGAGAGCCTTTCCCAGCCGGGAGTACAGTATACTACCATTAATATGGGGGATAATAATATCTGCCCTATGACCGAGAGATTGATGCCGGAAAGCGAATATACCAAAGAGTCGATGGAAATATTTAATACAAATAAGAAAAAGGTATTGATAATCCCGACTACGGAGGCAATGAGTCAGTATAACGGAGATCTTACGACTTTGAAGAACTCTATTATTGCGGACTGCATCGTACAGGGGTTGTCTGTGGAGGATGGATATAAGCGTTTTGAACAGGAAGGCGGCGCAGAAATGTCGCAGACAATTTTGGATTCTTTGAATAACTGATGATATGTGAGAAGTAGAGAAAACTCGTAGGGAGGTTGTGGAGTATGGCAGTTGGAATGCATGAGTTGACGGAAAATGATGTGCGGGAATTTGTAAAAGAACTTGAAAAGAGAAGAATCCCGTTACACAGTGTATTAGTCGCACAGCATGACAAATTGCTTCTTGAAAAGTATTATGCACCTTATGACAGAAATAAATTACAGAGAATGTTTTCTGTGACAAAAAGTTTTACCGCTTTGGCAGTAGGGCTGTTGGAACAGGAAGGGCGGATAACGCTGCAGGATCCTATCTGCAAATATTTTCCGGAATATCTTCCAGGAGTGGTGCATCCATGGCTGGCAGAGCTGACCATTGAGGATATGCTGAAAATGCAGACCTGTCATACCAAGACAACCTACAACAAAACAAGTACAACAGAAAACTGGGTAAGAAGTTTTTTCCAGACAGAACCTACGCATAGACCGGGGACGTTGTTTATGTATGACACGTCGTCACCGCATGTACTTTGTGCAATGGTAGAAAAAATAACCGGACAAAAAATGTTGGCTTATCTGAAAGATAAACTGTTACGGCAGATCGGATTCAGTGAAGAATCTTATATCATAGAAGATCCGTTTGGAACTTCTATGGCTGGGAGTGGTCTTATGGCTACTCCCAGAGATCTACTTTTGACCGGCTGTATGCTGTTGAAACACAGAACAGATCCTTATATTACCCGGGCAACGAATGCCCAGACGTCTACGTTGCTGGATGGAGAGAACAGATGGTATGGTTACCAGTTCTGGATTCCTATGGAAGGTATGTTCGCCATGATGGGATTGGGATCTCAGCTTATGATAGCAGTTCCTGCAATGAAGCTGGTAGTGGTAATTACTGCAGATACGCAGGGAATGGGCGGTGCTGACCAGTTAATACTGACGGCTGTTCGTGAGAAACTGCTGTTGGATACATTTACAGAGGAGACGTTGGATAGGAAGGAGTTACCGGTTTTAAAGCCTGTATATGTGGGAATCCACGATGATGTTTCCGGCAGAAAATACGCGCTGAGATTAAATCATTATGGATTTGGCTGGTGCAGTGTGACTTTTGATGAAGAAGAGAAAACGGGAATTTTATCCTATGAACTGAAAGGGAAAGTGTGTCAATTACCTTTTGGAATAGGGCATTTAGAGGAAGGCAGCTTCCCGATTTATAAGGAAAGCTGTGTAGCCTCTGCAGCTTGGATGGATCCGCATACCCTCTATATTCTATGCTGGCTGACCGGTGAAAGTGTAGCATCTATCCGATTCAGAATCTCTTTTGCCAAAAATGAATTAACAGTGCACATGATGAAAACGGAAGAAACAAAATATAACGAGTATACAGGATTCTTAAACAGTTAATAAATGGATGGAGGAAAGAAATTGGATACGAAAGAAAGAGAAAAAGTCCGGATAAAAAGGACTCCGGGGGGAACTAAATGGAAACACGTTCGCGCCTATCGGGGTGTTTATCTGATGACAACTCCGGTATTAGTCGCAGCATTGATTTTTTATTATCTTCCAATGTTCGGTATTCGTTATGCTTTTTTTACATATAAAGGAGTAAATGATCCGATTTTTATAGGGTTGAATCATTTTACCAGAATGTTTAGTATGCCCGGATTTTGGAGAGCGTTCAGCAATACATTAGTATTAAGCATTACAAAGCTGATTTTAAATACGGGAATGGCGGTTGTTATTTCTGTGTTATTGAATGAACTTATATTTTTGAAATTCAAGAAATTATTTCAGACAATTGTATATATTCCACACTTTATGTCCTGGGTGGTAACCGCTTCCATATTTTCAATGATTCTATCCCCTACCTCCGCAGGTCTTGTGAATGAGATGTTGATGAAAATGAATCTGATCACGGAAAATATTTATTTTCTCGGCGATCAGAAGTGGTGGCGATTCGCTTATTACATCATTAACATATGGAAAGATACCGGTTGGGGAACAATTATCTTCATGGCAACGCTGGCAGGAATCAGTCCGGAACTGTATGAAGCAGCTTCCATGGACGGAGCTAATCGATTTGAAAAAATGATTTATATCACATTGCCGGCACTTAACAATACCATTGTTACTGTCCTGGTGTTAAACCTGGCAAAGGTCATGAATCTGTTTGAATCGGTATTTGTATTGCAAAATGACGCGGTTACCAATGTATCCGATGTACTGCAGACATATATATATACGCAGACCTTCAACTCTGGTGCACTTCCGGATTACGGTTATACGACGGCTGTTGGATTATTTTCATCTATTATAAGCTGTATCCTGGTTGTTACATGTAATAGAGTCAGTCATAAGACAAGAGGAAGAGGAATCGTATGATGAAGAAAAAAATAAAAGCTTTTGATATAGTGTTAGTGCTGATTTTTATCGTTTTTTCACTTATAATGATTATTCCGGTATACAAAGTGTTAGTAGACTCCTTTGATTTAAAGACTGCTTACGGAATGAAGTTATTTCCTGAACAATTTGGATTTGCGGGATATAAATCTATTTTTACGAATCCGACAATGTTTCGACCGTTTTTGATTTCCTGTTATACGACCTTTGTGGGAACGTTGATTGGATTACTGATTTCTGTACTGGGAGCATACGCACTGATTCAGTGGAAAATGCCGGGGCGTGCGTTACTGGCAAATGTGCTTTTGTTTACTATGATTTTTCACGGTGGCATGATTCCTACTTATCTGGTAATGAAAAGTTTTCATTTGACCAATAACTTATGGGGAGTGATTCTCCTGCCTGCTATCAATGTTTACAATTTGGTGCTGATGAAGAACTTTTTTGAGGGAATTCCGGTCAGTCTAATGGAGTCGGCGGAAATTGACGGCTGTTCTCATTTAAAAATACTCTATAAGATTGTATTGCCTCTGTCTAAAGCAGCGCTGGCATCCATCGGTCTGATGTATGCTGTGGGATACTGGAATGACTATACAAATTATAAGTTATACATCACAAAATCTAATTTATACAACTTCCAGATGAAACTGCGAGGACTGATCATGGGAAGCGATTTACCTTCGGCAATCGAAGGAGCCAATGAAAATACGGTAAAAAATGCAGCGATTATTGTGGCAATTCTACCGTTTATGATTATATATCCTTTCTGTCAGAAGTATTTTGTACGAGGAATTAATATCGGAGCTGTAAAGGAATAATAAGTAATGATTATAGAAAGCAAAAATGACACCAGCATACAACTGCCTGATGTCATTTTTTGTGAAATAAAATCTCAAGAAAATCTTAAGAATTTTCGGTGGACAAACATAAGGCTTTCGAGATACAATGTATCTTAGAGTGTCGGTCGGATGACCGGTTAGAACAAACAGATGAAAGGAAGCATTCATGAAAAAGAAAGTACTTGCAGCAATTTTGATTGCAGTAGGTGTTCTGACAGGATGTGGAAACACAGAACCTATTTCTTCCCCTATCCAGACTGTGGAAGCAGAGCCTATTGCTACTGATATCCAGGAGGTTGAACAGCCCGGTGCGACAGAGGAAGCCAATGAGAATCATGACCATATGTACCGCAGTGAGCTTACCAATGAATGGATCGATGAGAGCCTGAAGGATCAGCGTCCCATCGCCGTAATGATAGATAACGAGAAGACCGCACTTCCTCATTTCGGTGTGGCAGATGCAGATGTAGTATATGAGATCATGAACAGTACCCTGAACGACAGAATTACCCGTTTCATGGTAGTGGTAAAGGATTGGGATAAGATCGAGCAGCTGGGCAGTATTCGTAGTGCCCGCCCTACCAACTTCATGCTGGCAGCAGAGTGGAACGCAGTTCTGTGTCATGATGGTGGCCCTTTCTTCATCAATGACTGGGTAGCAAAGGATTATTCCGCAAACTTCAGCGGTGGCTTTGCCCGTTACAGCAACGGCAAGGCAGCAGAGTTCACCGAGTATATCACTTACGATAAGTACACCAACACCCAGAAGGGCAAGACCTATGATGGTCTGAAGCAGCGTTTTGAGAGCTCCAGATATACCACGACTTACAATGACTATTATCAGGGACCTCACTTCAAGTTCGCAGATGCAGAGGTTACCTTTGCTGACAGAAACGATGCGATCAGTGCAACCACTATTGAGCTTCCCTTTAAGCATAACGGTTCTACTCTGAAGTACAACGAAGAGACCGGAACCTATGATTATTATGAGTATGGTTCTGCGCACAAGGATGCAGCCAGCGGCGAGCAGCTGACTTTTGAGAACGTTATCCTGCAGAATACCACTTTTGCAGATCTGGGCGAAGGTTACCTGATCTACAATGCGATCGATTCCGGACGCTCCGGTTACTATATCACCGAGGGTAAGGCAATCGAAGTGAACTGGACCAAGTCTTCCGAGAATGCAATCACACATTACTATGATGCGAAGACCGGCGAGGAGATTGAAGTAAATACCGGTAAGACCTACATCTCTCTGATTCCTTCCGATGGCTGGAACAATGTTGTGATCAAATAAATACAGTCATTATGATAAAAGTAATAAGATCCCTTCCGTGGTGTTATCACCGCGGGAGGGATTTTTAGTCCGATAAGATAACTCGATCAACGCGTCAACGTTTGATTTGATGTATATGTATGACAAAAAATAAGCGTTTTATATGCAATAACCCTAAAAATCTCATAGATATCACTGAAAACTTGACTTATAATAAAGCGTAGTAAAAAGGTTTAGGAGTAATAGAAATGAAGACTGCAAAAAAGTATAATCCGGATCTGATCCTGCATGGAAATCTGATTCGTGCAATATTATCTCTGGCGATCCCGGTGGTGATCAACAGCTTTTTACAGACCATGTATAATCTGACAGATACTTACTGGCTGGGGAAGATTGGCACGGAGCAGCTGGCGGCGATCAATCTGGTAACACCGATGCAGAATATCATTACGAATTTCGGCAGTGGGATCACGGTGGCAGGTGCTGTTCTCATCGCCCAGTTTATTGGTGCGGGTGAAAAGGAGGACGCCAGATCCATGGCGAATCAGATATTCATCTGTGCCATGGGTTTTGCGGTAGTCTGTGCAGCATTATGTTTTCTGGGGACTCCGGCGATCGTGAACTGGCTGGGAGCTGACGGAGGCACGGCATATTATGCGAGAGTCTACCTGCGGGTAGTTATCTGGGATATGCCATTTTTGTATATGGTGAACATATTCTCCGCGGTGCATCAGGCGCAGGGAGATACGGTGAGACCTATGTTATTGAACCTGGGAGGCATTACGCTGAATCTGTTCCTGGATCCGTTTTTTATGATCATTCTGGATATGGGCACGGCCGGAGCGGCACTAGCAACACTTTTGGCAAAAGCGGTGCCTGCTACGGTGGCATTTGCACTTTTGTGCAGACCGGAAAATGACATCTGCTTAAACCGCAGATATATGCGCTTACAGAAGGAAAAACTTGGAATGATCCTGAAGGTCGGACTGCCTACCGCTATCGGAGGCAGCACCATGCAGCTCGGATTTCTGCTCATGAGTAAAAATGTATTTGTCTATGGAACGGAGGCGATGGCAGCTTATGGTATCGGTAACAAGGTCAATGGTCTGATCACTCTGCCTTCCAACGCGATTGGTTCGGCAACAGCAACGATCGTTGGACAGAATATGGGAGCAAAACAGCCGGAGCGTGCAGAGCAGGGATATCGCTTTTCTATGTGGATATCGGTTGTATTTTTGTTCATAGGTGGTATGATCTTATCAAGAGATATGATCTCCACGGCGATCGTCAGTATTTTCTCCAAAGATGCAGAGGTCGTGGGAATGGCAGCAGATTTTTTAAGCGTGATGGCATTGTGGTGCTTTACCAACGGAGTATATAATACGACCTCCGGGCTGTTCCAGGGAACCGGACACACAGAGGTAACGATGGCAATCGATGTGACGAGGCTGTGGGTGTTCCGGTTTGTGACGCTGTGGTTCTGCGAGAGCATTCTGCATATGGGCGTGCGCAGTGTCTGGTATTCCGTGGTGATCAGTAACGGTATCTCTTCCCTGATCCTGTATGTTCTGTACCGCTGTGGTATCTGGAAGAAGACGCGGATCAAAGTGGGAAAAGAAGCTGCTTAAGGAGCACCATGGAGAGTAAGAGAAAAAATAAGAAGAGTCTTGTAGTATATATAAGCATCGTTGTAGTACTTTTGCTGCTTCAGGTCATTGCCTGGAACAGCAGAAGCTTCAGCGATGCTTATATTGCTTATATTTTCCCCATCTGGGTCAATACCTATGGCAGGATCACGGGAAGCTTCCCATTTTCCGTGGGAGAATGGATGATCGTGGCGGGGATCGCTGTTGTAATATCAGCGGTTCTGTTGGGGATCAGTATGATCTTTCCGGGATGCAGACATTCGGCAAAGTATTGTCGCGGTGTTAAGAGGTATTTTCGGGTTTTTGCGTGGGTGCTGCTATTCGTGTTTGCGATCATGACTTTAAATTGTACGATGATCTATCATGGTTCTACCTTTTCGGAGAAGTATTTCGGAGAGGAAGAGGAGCAGGATGTGACACTGCAGGAGCGGACAGAGGAGCTGCTCAGGATTTATAACGATATCGTGTCCCATTGCAATGCACTGAGTATGGAGATAGAGCGGGATGACAGCGGTGCCGTGGTATATTCCGGAGATGTGGACAGCAAGGGGAATACGGTGGATATGGCAGGGAAAGCCATCGATGCGATGCAGAACCTTGGGAAAAGCTATGCCCAGCTGGATGGTTATTATCCGAGACCGAAGGCTATGTTTTTCTCGGATTTTATGTGTCAGATGTATATGTGCGGGTACTATTTCCCGTTTTCCATGGAAGCAAATTATAATGATGTTATGTCTATCATGAAGAAGCCGGCGACTATGTGCCATGAACTGGCGCATATCCGGGGATATATCTACGAGGATGAGGCGAATTTTATTGCGTTTCTCGCCTGTGTGGAGTCGGATGATGCTGCATTTCAGTACTCGGGATATTTAAGCGTCCTGAATTATGTGGCGAATGATCTGTACAAGACGAGACTGGCGGATCCTGAGAGCTATGCGGCAGCCAGGGAGGCAGTGCGTCCACTGCAGGTATTGCAGCAGGTGCGGGAGGACAATATCTTCGTCACAGAGGCGGAATGGGAGAGGATCAACGGAAAAGCGGTAGTGGACACGGAGACCGTGGACAGTGTCTCAGATACTCTGACGGATGCTTCTCTGAAGCTGAACGGTGTGTCGGACGGCATGGTCAGCTACAACCGGGTAGTGGAGCTGTTGTTACAATGGTACGGCCAACGAGGGGAGTACTAACCGAAACATTTGTAGGAGATAGAGGAATAATTGCAAAAATTTAAATTTTTTTCTATTAACCACTTGACATTTGATCGGAATTTATGTAAACTACGATTGTTGTGACGCAGAGCAGTCATGAAATACAGATTGCAAGAAGGATTAAGTCGCGGGCCCAGATAGCTCAGTTGGTAGAGCAGAGGACTGAAAATCCTCGTGTCACTGGTTCGATTCCGGTTCTGGGCATTCTGTTTTCGAACAGATGACAGATGGGATACTAGCTCAGGTGGTAGAGCACTTGACTTTTAATCAAGTTGTCCCGGGTTCGAGTCCCGGGTGTCTCATGGAAGAGAAGAAGATCATGTTGGGTGATCTTCTTTTTTTTATATCTAACCGATTGAGGAAAGTCCCTCGCGAGGAAACAAGGAGCAATAAGCAAGCAGCGAAGCGGATTGTGAATATCAGCTTTAATCTGACACAGGCGTTGGTAAAAGATGGGGTGAGCGCGTGAAAATAGCAATCGTGGATGATGATGACAGGGAACGCACAAAAATCTGCACACTTTTGCGAGAATGGGGCGAAAAGCGAAGGTGCAAAGTGGAATGCAGCGAATTTACGGACGGCGAAGATTTTCTGAAATCGGCTGGCGCGTATCAGGCAGTATTTCTGGATATTTATATGAAAAAATTAAATGGCATCGATGCGGCGAAGGTGCTTCGGAAGTATGACAGGAATTGTAAGATCATTTTTATGACCATCAGTGAAGATCATCGGGCGGATGCGTTTGAGGTGCATGCCTATGATTATCTGGAAAAGCCGGTCACAGCCGCGCAGATAGAGCGTGTGATGGGCGATATGGCAGAGCTGCCGATGGAAGATCAGAGCTACGTTGTGCTCCCTTCCGGGCGGAGCCAGGTGCCGGTGATTCTATCGGAACTTCAGTACGCTATTTCTGATGCAAATTACTGTATGCTGCAGACGGATCAGAAACAGCGCGTGCGGATTGCATTCTCGGAACTGGAACAGATGCTTTCCTGTGAACGGCGTTTTCTGAAGATTAACCGGGGAATTCTGGTGAATCTGGATTTTGTAAGTACGATGGAAAACCGTATCTGTACGATGAAAAGCGGAGAGCAGTTTCCGATGAATTCCAGGCGGGCAGATGAACTTCGGCAGGAGCTGGTTTATTACCGTTTTGAGCTCAGGAACCGGCAGCTCTCTAAGAGAAAAGAGCATAGCCAGGAGAAACGCATATGAGCGGCACTACAATGCAGACGTTCCTGATTGCAATCGGGGAATTGTTCTTTTTTTATATTCCGGCTGCGCTGATTGCCGTGGTTCCGGTCATGAAGTGGATGTATGCACCTGCGAGGAAAGCATTTCCGTTTCTGATGGGAGCGCTGTGCGCCTTGTGTATCGTATGCCCTGTATTGAGCGTTCTTCTGGAAAAACATCCGGTCTATGGGCTGGTCGATGTGCCCTTTGTCTTGCTGTTGCTGCTGATCTATTTTCTGCTGATCGATTTGGAAAAGGCAAAGCTGATCTATCTTCTGATCTGCGATATGGCGCTGATGTCGTTTGGAGGGCTGATTTATCATATTACAGCGGCGGTTTTTAATCCACAGGGAACGATGCAGGATTCCTCCGGCTGGGGATTGCTGGCGCAGATGACGGTAAACTTTCTGATGGTCCTTCTGGTCTGTGCAGGGGTTCGAAAAAAGCTGATCTGGGTACTCGAAAATTTCCACAATACAGTGGTCTGGGGAGTAGCCGCAATTATCCCGGTGATGGTGTTATTCTGCAATTATATGATGGTGCCGAGGTATTACAGTACGGTAAGATTTCGGCGTATTTTTCAGATCTCGATTGTGCTGATTATTACCTTGTTCGTATTATTTGCTACTTTGCAGGTAATGCTTTATCTGATTATCCGTTACCTGGTCGAAAAATATGAGATGGACCGCGCGGCCTATGCGCTTCAGATGCAGGCAGAGCAGTACGAGGTGCTGAGACGCCATCTTGCCGAGACGAGGCGGATGCGCCATGATTTCCGGCAGACGATTTATGCCATCCGGGAACTGGCCGAGCGCCAGGATATCACACATCTGAAGTCATATATCGGGGCATTCTGCGACGAATATGCGGGAAATGCAGTGACTTATACTTTCTGCAGAAATACGGCCTTAAATGCCCTTCTGGCGCATTACGCGGCAAGAGCGAAGGAACTGCAGATTGATATCGGGCAGTGGAGCATTGACGTTGCAGAGGAAGAACGGATTTCAGATATTGACCTGTGCGTAATTTTTGGAAACATTCTGGAAAATGCGATTGCAGCCTGTGAGCGGGTGGCGATTGAAGAGCGCTATATCCAGCTGTCAGTTGATCATGAGGAGGATTGCTGCCTGTATATCACGATGGTGAACAGCTCGGACGGGCGAAATGAAAAGAAGAACGGGGTATTTATATCACGGAAGAAGGAAAAGAGCGGAATCGGTCTTTCGTCTGTGCAGATGGTAGCCGGAAAATATGCAGGGCTGGCAGAATTCCATGAAGAAGGAAATGAGTTTTATTCGAATATTATGCTGCAGTTGTAAGGCGAAGATGCCGTTCACGATGGATCTGTGAACGGCAATTCTTTTTATCCCAAAAACTGTTGCTTCCTCCCAACCTGATTGCAATTGGCAAAAAAATCCGATATACTTTTTGCTATCTTAACTGATTTGCACAAAAAAACAGAAAAAATGGAGGTAGTATTTATGAAAAAGAAACTTTTAGGATTACTGATGGCTGGTGTAATGGCAATGTCCATGACTGCTTTTGCAGCAGAGACAGAGGTGGCAGAGGAAGCAGCAACAGAGCAGACATCGGAGAGCACAGGCGAGGAGAGCAGCGTAGTCGTACTTCAGGGACTTGACAATATTGGAATCACCTGGACGCTGGCACTTAATCCGTCGGAAGCTTACGCATGCGTAGCACTGACTCCGGAAGGCGATGAAACAACTTACATTGCCGGACCGCTTGCATTTGGTGAGGGCACATTCACAATCACCGATGAGGAAGACGGCCAGGTTTACGAGTTTGGTTATCAGGATGTTTCAGAGACAGAGACAATTCTGACGTATGAGAAAACCGGTTCAGAAGTGCAGCTCGCATTAGTGGATCAGAACGTTGTCAATGAGAACCAGAACTATTCTGTTTATGCAGGAATTGAGCCGGACGGCACACAGATTACGATGGGCTTCGACTGGGACAACCTGGAGATGGCAATCGATGAGAGAAGTGAGGAAGGCCAGAACGCGCTGAGCGGCACATTTACCGTAGATGAGGATGGCCAGACGGTTACCTTCACGACGACAGAGGGAGCAGAGGTTTCCTTTACCGTTGTAGACGTAGAGGGTGTTGAGAATCAGATCGATGTGACACTGAACGATACAACGTTCCGTCTTTCCCTGGTAGATCTGAATACCATCCAGTAATAAACAAATCATAGTATACAGCATGCACATAGATAAGAAATTGGAATGTGCAGAGATACAAAAGAAAAGCCGCGTTTGCAGGAAAATGTTTGCTGCAGTGCGGAAAATTCAGAGGGTATGCCGAAAAAAGGCATACCCTTTTGTGCGTTTTGTGGATTCTGCGAAAATGGATTGACATTTTATATACCGGTCGGTATAATACGGATAGAATTAACGAGGGGAAATGCCGTAAATTCAATCGAGAGAAGTGGATTGCGAATATTCACTTTGACATGCAGGAAGACGCTGGAACATGATAAACAGTGATGTTGGGAAAAGCAGCGATGAGAGAAAGGAGTGCGCCTGTGGAAAACAGAGAAATGATTATGCGGTGTGCAAAGACACTGTTTTATGCAAAGGGTTATGATGCCGTGGGCGTGCAGGAGATTGTAGATAAGGCAGGAGTTACGAAACCGACGCTGTATTATTATTTTGGAAGTAAGTATGGGCTTTTGAAGACGCTGATCGAGGAGACCTTTCAGGGCTTTCGGGTGATCCTTCATGAGGCCGCGGATGTAGAGCAGCGGATTGAGGAAACCCTATATCAGGTGGCACATCGCTACTGTGCATTTTTTGAGAGTGACCGGGAATTTTATATGCTGTTTATGGCACTGTTTTATTCGGCAAGAGAGAACGAAGCCTACCAGGCGGTAAAGCCGTATGTGGCAGAATTTTATGATCTGATCGTCGGGGTATTTGACCGGGCGGCAGAGCAACTTGGAAATATGAATGGACGGCAGAGACAGTTTGCAATCGGATTTATCGGAACAATCAACCATTATCTGATCCTTCGATTTGAGGAGGGAGAGGAAAATGGAGGAAAGCTTGAGCAGGAAGAGATCGACGCGGTGGTGCGGCAGTTTATGTATGGAATTTTTTCGTAGAGAGATTTGAACGCAGGTTGCGAAGTAGATTGCGACTGTGCGCTTTACACGGAAAGTGAATAAAAACAGATTGGGAATATTCGTTTTGATCTGCGGCAGAGATGAAAATCATAAAAATCGGAGTTAAGTGACAGGGATTTGTCCTGAAAATAAAATAAGAAACAGGAGAGCTTACAATAATGAGTAAATGGTACGACAACGCAGTATTTTATCATATGTATCCGCTTGGATTGAGCGGTGCACCGTTTGAAAATAAAGAGGAGACTGTGGTACACCGGTTTGTGGAGCTGGAGAAATGGCTTACGCACATCGCGGGACTTGGCTGTGATGCGGTGTACATCGGACCGCTTTTTGAGTCGACGACGCATGGATACGACACAAAAGATTATAAGCTGGTGGATCGCAGACTTGGTGACAATGAGGATTTTAAGTGTTTTGTGAAAGAGGCACATGCGCTTGGTCTTCGGATCGTAGTAGATGGCGTGTTCAATCATACCGGGCGTGAATTTTTTGCATTTCGCGATATTCAGCAGAACCGGGAAGGTTCCCGTTACTGCGGATGGTATAAGGGCATCAATTTTGGATGGAATAATCCGTACAACGACGGATTTGGATATGAAGCATGGCGCAATTGCTTTGAACTGGTCAATCTTAATCTGCAGAATCGCGAGGTAAAGGATTATCTGTTTGATGTGATTCGGTTCTGGATCCGCGAGTTTGATATCGACGGCATCCGCCTGGACTGTGCAGATTGTCTGGATTTTGATTTTATGAAAGAAATGCGGTGGATGACCGGTCAGGAAAAAGAGGATTTCTGGCTGATGGGTGAAGTAATTCACGGCGATTATGCAAGGTGGGCAAATCAGGACATGCTGCACTCGGTAACAAATTATGAGCTGCACAAGGGGCTGTATTCCGGACACAATGATCACAATTATTTTGAGATCGCACATACGATCCGCCGCCAGTTTGATGAAAATGGAGGCATTTACCGGGGACGCGTGCTGTATTCGTTTGTGGATAATCATGATGTTGACCGTATTTATTCCAAGCTGAATGACAAGCGCCATTTAAAGCCGGTGCATACGCTTCTGTATACGTTACCGGGTGTGCCGTCTGTTTATTACGGTTCCGAGTGGGGCATTGACGGAAGAAAAGCGAACGGCGGAGATCCTGCGCTGCGTCCGCATCTTGTACTGGAGGAAATGGAGCAGAATCCGAACGTACCGGGTCTGGCGGAGTTTATTACCTTCCTTGGGAAATGCCGGAAAGAAAATCCGGTGATCGGAAATGGAAGATATCGCGAACTGCTTCTGACGAACCGCCAGTATGCGTTTGCAAGGATTGGGGATGGTGAAGCTGTAATTGTGGCAGTAAATAACGATGAAAATCCGGCAGAAATTTACGTTCCGCTTCCGATTGCAGCAGAAAAAATTACGGATCTTGAATCCGGAAATGCAGTTCATGCGGACAATGGAAAGGTGAAGATCAATCTGGAGGCAGGCGGAAGCGTGCTGCTGAAAGTTAATTGATACACAAAGCATCACGGGCGGCATCTGGCAATAAAAATATGGAAAGCCTGGTGCAGGTAAATAAAAAAGTGCTGGGAAATCTGGTGTGAGCAGAGTAAAAGCACCGGAAATTTTCTGAAACAGAAAAGAAATAATAAAATATAAGAAAATAACGAGGCGGATAGGTTCTATCCGCCCTGGAGTGCGTTTATAGCTGGCAGGAAATATTTTTGCCATGGCAAGAGATTGGACGCAAGAAGTGGGATTGAATTACAACCTGTTTTTCAGACAGGGCTGGAATGAAAGAGAAGAAGAGATTCGAAAGGGACAGAGCATAGAAGAAACAAAAATAATGCAGGAGGAGAGGTAATTATGGCAGGCAGAGCAAAAGCAGCAACAGAAGACGGGAACAAAAGCGGCAGCAAAAGTGACAGTGAAGACAGCAACAAGAGGAGCGGCAAAGGCAAAGGAGGCTCCGGTGCAGGAGGATCATCTGATCACGGAGCTGGATCAGTACCTGTTCGGACAGGGCACACATTACGATATTTTCCGTAAACTGGGTGCGCATCCGATGGTATGGAAAGGAAAGAAGGGCACGGCGTTTGCAGTGTGGGCACCGAATGCAAAGAGTGTTCATGTGATCGGCACATTTAATGACTGGAACGAGACCTCCCATGAGATGGAGCGCAGAGAGCCGCTTGGGATTTATGAGCTGTTTGTTCCGGAGGCTGAAGAGGGAGCGCTGTACAAATTCCTGATCGAGACACCGGACGGAAGAAAGCTTTACAAGGCAGATCCGTTTGCAAATTCTGCAGAATTTCGCCCGGGCACGGCATCAAAGGTTGCGGATATTTCGAAGATTAAGTGGTCAGATGCAGCGTGGATGACGGCGCGGGAGAAGTTCGTGCAGGATGAAAGCCCGGTATCGATCTATGAGGTACATCCGGGCAGCTGGAAAAAGCATCCGCACAGCGATGACGAGCCGGGATACTACAATTACCGCGAGCTGGCACCGGAGCTGACGCAGTACGTAAAGGATATGGGATACACACATGTCGAGCTGATGGGCATTGCGGAGCATCCGTTCGACGGTTCCTGGGGCTATCAGGTGACCGGATATTATGCACCGACATCCCGCTACGGTACACCGGAAGATTTTGCTTATTTTGTAAATTATCTGCATAAGAATAAAATTGGTGTCATTCTTGACTGGGTACCGGCACATTTCCCGCGCGATGAGCAGGGACTGGCAACATTTGACGGTACCTGTCTGTTCGAATATGCGGATCCGCGCAAAGGTGAGCATCCGGACTGGGGCACCAAGGTATTTGATTACGGCAAAAATGAAGTAAAGAATTTTCTGATCGGAAATGCGATCTACTGGATTGAGCAGTTCCATGTGGATGGACTGCGTGTGGATGCAGTAGCGTCTATGCTCTATCTGGATTACGGCCGTGAGAATGGCCAGTGGGTGCCGAACAAATATGGCGGAAATAAGAATCTGGAAGCGATCGAGTTCTTCAAGCACCTGAACAGCCTGATGGTGGGACGTTATCCGGGAATTATGATGATTGCGGAAGAGTCGACGGCATGGCCGAAGGTAACAGGCAAGGCGGAGGACGACGGTCTTGGATTTACAATGAAATGGAATATGGGCTGGATGCACGATTTCCTCGAGTACATGAAGCTGGATCCGTATTTCCGTCAGTACAACCATAATAAGATGACGTTCTCCATGACGTACGCTTATTCCGAAAAATATATTCTTGTGCTTTCTCATGACGAGGTTGTCCATCTGAAATGTTCAATGCTCAATAAAATGCCGGGTGAGTATGAGGATAAATTCTCAAACCTGAAAGCTGGTTATTCCTTTATGATGGGCCACCCGGGCAAGAAACTTCTGTTCATGGGACAGGAGTTCGGACAGCTGCGCGAGTGGAGTGAGGAGCGCGAGCTTGACTGGTATCTGCTTGCGGAGGAGAAGCACAAACAGCTGCAGAATTACGTGCGCGCACTGCAGCATCTGTATACAAAGAACAAGGCAATGTATGAGCTGGACTGCAGGCCGGAAGGCTTTGAGTGGATCAATGCGGATGACTGTTTCCGCAGCATTTTCAGCTTCGTACGCCACAGTGCGGACGGCAAAAACAACCTGCTCTTTGTCATTAACTTCACGCCGGTAGCAAGACCGGATTACCGGGTTGGCGTGCCGAGACGCAAGCAGTACAAGCTGGTGCTCAACAGTGACGATGCGCAGTTTGGCGGAAGCGGCAAGGTGCAGCCGGAGATATACAAGGCAGAAAAGAGCGAGTGCGACGGAAGACAGTATTCGTTTGCATATGATCTGCCGGCGTATGGGGTAGCAGTGTTTAAATTCTGATCGGAGCGGACTTTGTGAAAAGATCGACTGCGTTTATGAACTATCACAGGGAGGCTCCCGTTTATAGGCGGATTTCTTATGATCCTGCAAGTCGCGAAGAGGATTGCAACTGCTGCCTGAGACAGGACATCAGGAAAATAGAATGACAGACAGGCATGGCCCACAGTGAATTGGCAGCTGTGGGCCGTGCTTTTTGTTTGTTGCTGTTCAGAGCCAGACGAAATTTTATAAAATGGACGTAAAACGCTTGCTTTTTTAACCGAGTCAAGCAAGTCCCCTGTTTCAATTGCGCGGAGCAATAAGCAGTGGGTGGGGACTTGCTTGTATCAGGA
>OGPP01000617.1_pt1 | contig 34555 bp, 29 predicted proteins | sample 1553021 | NCBI WGS metagenome assembly OGPP01 (sample SAMEA2580217, study PRJEB22360) | human gut metagenome | biome: human gut; feature: human-associated habitat; material: faeces | place: Denmark | collected 2008/2010
TAGATTATATTTGTATAATAATATAAAATTATAAAAAAGTCAAAAGAATTATTGACAAAAAACAATATTTAAAATATGATATAGATATCAAGTATAAATATCAAGATATCAGTAGGATTTGAAGAAAGTTGAAAGAAAATGGAGGGAAGCGTGTGAAGGGCAAAAGAAAATGGAAAAAACAAATATTCTCGACGTTCGTAAGTCTAGGGATAATGATATGTATAATACAAATTCCGGGCGAAATAAATGCTCAGGAAGCAACAATCTTTGAGGAAGAAGATTATACCTTGCAGTTGGAAAACTATCAAAAAGAACTGGATATAGATATAAACGAAATTTCATATAATTCAGAAACCGACTGGGATTGGTCATATTATGGTGGAAATCATATTTCAAAAATTGCAAAAGGCGACAATGGATATTATATTCGCCTTGGCGAGTATATTTATTTTTGTAGCTTTGAACGTGAAAAGTTGATACCACTTTGTGTTCGCCCAGATTGCTTGCACGGTAAGGAAAAATCGAGCGAGAAGAAGGAATTGTGCATGGCTTATGTTGGAGTTGGAAATATTACTATGTTCAGCGGAATTCAAGAAAATGAGGATACATTATATGCGAATTTTGCGATACAAGGCATAGGAGAAGATGGCAAGACATATGCAGGAGATGATTTATATTCAGTCAAAAAAGATGGTAGCAGTCGCGAAAAAATGAATTTAAAAATGGAAAATGCGTCTCGCTTTTGCATTCAGCGAGGAAATGTATATTATGTTACACATGTAACAGATCCTGCAAAATTAACAGAGACAGAAGGAGTGTACTGGGTGCCACTAGATGGAGGAGATCCGGTCCCGATTGCAGAGGTACAGGGCAATGCGATTTTCGAGATCTATCCGTATGGCGATTTTGTATATGGTTGGTGTGGTATGGAGAATGTGACGTATTTGTTTGTCTATGATTCCAAGACGGAAAAAACGACAGCAAGACGCTTTAAGCAAGAAAATATTCTCTTTTTTATACCGTGGGAAGAGGGTTTTATTGGAATGGACAATGGAAAGCTATTTCAGATCAGCCTAGATTTAAAGCAGGTAGAACAGATTGGGACACTGCTGTCGGGTAATAAGAATGAATTTGGAATATCGGATCGCGATGAATTTTGGTTGTATAGCTTTCTGTCCACAGACGCTGACTATTTTTATTTTCAGGGAAGTGTAGCGACACAGGAAGAAATAAAAGAGTTTGTGGCCATTTACGAGAAAGAAAATCTGGAACTGCAACAGATTATTTTTGTTGATGGAATGCCCGATTCCCAGTGCATTGGAGTTGATGAGAACCAGATTTTCTTTACCGGAAGAACAGAGGATGGCGATGCTGTATTTTGGCTGGAAAAGGAAACTATGCTAGAGAAAGATGCACAGTTTCATGTTTTACAGCCATAACAGAATCAATATAACAGAATCAACGCAGCTTATTTTTGGCAGCTTCCAAAATCTTTTCCAAACGCTCAATTTCTGCCTGGGAATCTTGTGGATTTTTTAGCTCGGATTCCACAAGGGGAGCGAGAAGATAGCTGTCTGCAAAAAGCTGTCGAAAGGACTGGTACTCCTCCAAGAACATGCCGCTCAGGACATTTTTGGAATTATCGGCAATGCGAAATGCTCTGGCGAAGGACTTTTTGCGGAAAACAATGGAGTCGACCTCAACGAGTCCCAAATCAGAGAGCTTATGAATGATTGGTTGAACGATATTGGTGGTGTATGCGCTGTTTGTTGCAACAATATCGGAGATCGTCATTGGATTTTCGGCATGAGCGAGAATTGAGAGAATCTCAATTTCTTTTTTGGACAAATTTTTTGATGCTGCCATAGAGAACTCCTTTTCGAGTATAGATTTTATTTAAAATTATTTGAAATCAAAAAATCAAAATGTAATTTTTCTAATCTCTTTTATCATAATACAAAACTGCCAAAAGGTCAAAACCTTTCTTTCGCTTTGAATGAGGTTTTGGCCTTTCTTGGTTTTTGCCTTAAAGAAAAGTTAATAACTGAAATTACATTTTAAATTTATCGTAAGAATTGAACACTTTTAAATATTGTCAGAAAGTGATATACTGTATCTGATTAAAAAAAGAACAACAAACCGCATTGCGGGAAGGGATGGAAAGTATGAAAAAAAGAACCGTTTTAATCGGTCTTGTTTTAATTGCTGCTGCAGGCGGCGGCTTGTATTATTATAAAAATTATTATAATCAGGAAAAAACGGTATCTGCAGAGTCAGCAGAAGGATCTGTTTATATGAGCAAGGTATCTGATATTATGGATCAGGGCGCACTTGGCGTAAAAACGCGCCTTGTCGGTGTTGTAGATCCGCAGGAGTCAAAGGATATAAAGCTTGATTCTGATAAGCAGCTTAAGGAGACTTTTGTAGAAGTTGGCGATGAAGTGAAAAAGGGTGATCCTCTGTTTTCCTATGATGTTGAGGCAATGAAGCAAAAGATTCAGGAGGCTGATCTGGAATTAGAGGAGATGAATAATACACTCCAGACGATGAACCAGCAGTTAAATGAGCTGAATGTTCAGGCATCTAAGGCAAAGGAGTCTGAGAAGCAGGCGTATAATCTTCAGATTCTTTCAGCACAAAATTCAATTCATAAGCAGGAATATAATATAAGTGTCAAGCAACTGGAGCGTGCGCAGCTGGAGAAAAACGTTGATAATGCAGTTGTCTATTCAGATATTGACGGTATTGTAAAGAGTATCAATTCTGATTCATCAGGCAGCGGTGATTCATATAATTATGGTTCTTCTGGCTCAAATGCCTTTATGACAATTCTGGCTACTGGTGATTACAGAATTAAGGGAACCTGCAATGAAATGAATATTTACAACTTATATGTGGGTGAGCAGATGGTAATTCGTCCAAGAGCTGATGAAGATAAGATATATACTGGTGTTGTAAGCAAAATAGAGACAGAGCCAGCAACAGATAACAATAATAACGGTTCTTCTGATTCCTCATCAGAGAGCAGCAAGTATCACTTCTATGTGACTGTCAATGAGGCAATGGATTTGATGCTTGGACAGCATGTAATTATGGAGGAGGATACCGGAGAAACAGAGAAAAAGACAGGTCTTTGGATTCCAAACTACTATGTAGTATCAGATGATGAGACAAATACTTACTATGTGTGGAGCTGTGATGACAATCAAAAGGTATGCAAGAAAGAGATAAGTGTTGGAGAGATTGATGAGGAAATGCTTGAGTACCAGATTCTTGATGGACTGACAGAGGATGACTACATTGCTTTTCCAGATGAACTGACACAGGAAGGTATGGAGGCTATTTTGCCGGACAGCATGGAGAATGGTGAAAATCAGGGCGATGCTGGAAATGCCGGTGTGATGAATGTGATGGAGTAAGGGGGCAGGCAGTATGCTGTTAGAGCTAAAAGATATAAATAAAAGTTATTTTCAGGGAAAGCAGGAAATGCCCGTCTTAAAAAATGTCAATTTTAGTGTAGAGGAAGGCGAGTATGTGGCAATCATGGGACCGTCAGGTTCCGGAAAATCAACATTAATGAACATTATCGGATGCCTGGATAAGCCAACTTCAGGAAGCTTTTATCTGGATGGAAAGGACATTTTAAAATATAAAGACAATGCACTTTCAACTGTGCGTTTAAATACGATTGGATTTGTATTTCAGAGTTTCTTTTTGATGATGAAGCAGACGGCACTTGAAAATGTGTGTCTTCCGCTGACATATGCAGGAATACCAAAGCGAAAGAGAAAGGAGATTGCCGCGCAGGCGCTAAAGCGTGTCGGACTGGAAGATCGTATGAATTATAAACCGACACAGCTGTCAGGTGGACAGTGCCAGCGAGTAGCTATTGCAAGAGCCATTTCCAATCATCCCAAAATTTTGCTTGCGGATGAACCGACGGGTGCGCTTGATTCCAAGTCTGGTGCACAGATTATGGAGCTTTTTCAGAGTCTTCACGAGGAAGGTGTAACAATTATTATGATTACGCATGATTCAGAAATTGCATCACATGCGCAGCGTGTCATTCACATCCGCGATGGACAGATTGCATAGCAACGGAGCAATTCGTGTGTATTGGTTGGGGGCAAAATACCTTTTGACCACAACATCATAAGATATGGCAAATGGAGGGCAGTATGAAAAAATTAGCAGTTTATATTCTGGTACCTTCGCTGATAGTAGGAAGCTGCGGAGCCGGTGTATATGTGTATCAGAAAAATAAGCAGGCAAATACATATGTAAAAGTTGTTCCTGTCAGCAGCATATCGACATCCGATTATGGTTCCGATATGTATATGTATGGACAGGTTGTCAATAATCAGCGCCAGCAAATAAGTGTTACGACCTCACAGAAAATTTCAGAGGTCTTAGTGAAAAAAGGCGACAAGGTAAATATTGGTGATCCTATTTTAAAGATGGACACAACAATGGACAATTTGAATTTGCAGGACCTTGATATTCAGATTCAGAAAAAGGTTCTTGAGATTTCAGATGGTTTTAAACGGTTGGACAAATTGCAGAAGACAACACCGGCAGCACCGTTTAATCCGGGTGATTTTGATCCAGGCTGGGATCCAGGATGGGATCCGGGCTGGGAAGAGCCAACGGAGAGTTCATCTGAAGAAGAAAGCTCAAGTGAGGAAGAAAGTTCATCCGAAGAAGAAAGCTCAAGTGAGGAAGAGAGTTCATCCGAAGAAGAAAGCTCAAGTGAAAAAGAGAGCTCATCCGAAGAGGAGAGTTCCTCTGCACAGGAAAGTTCTTCTGAGCAGCCGACCTCATCACAGGAATCAAGCAGTGAAGAGCCAACAAAGCCAGAGGAGTCAAGCGGTGAGCAGACGAGTGCAGAGCAGCCGACAAATACTGAGCCGTCCTCGGAAAGTCCATCTCAAAGCTCATCTTCAGAATCGTCTGCGGAGCAGTCAAGCACAGAGGAATCTAGTCCAGAGCAGTCAAGTTCAGAAAATCCGAGTACGCAGCCAAGTGAGGAATCAACGCCAGAACCGACTACGGCACCTGATCCGACAGGCGCAAATGGAGAACAGCTGATTGGAAAAGAAATTACAAAAATAGAGCAGGCAGCAAGTGGTGATGGAAGTAAGCAGTCACCATATTTGTTCCTTTGCGGTGCTGATGCAAAGCTTGATAATGCACTGATCCGTAAGCTTGTAAGTGAGAAAAAATATGCAACAATTCGTTTTTATAATGAGAGTGGAATGCCGGCGTATGATCTTGATTTATCAAAGATGATTCTTTCTGAGGATGATAAGCCGATTATTCATACACATAATTATATAGAAGAAAGCCGCACAGAGGCCACATGTTTGTCGCCGTCAATTGTAACATATCGTTGCGACGGATGCGGTGATGGCTATATTGTGCAGGAGGGTGAAAAGGCAGATCATGTATTTGTAGATATTGTAAATAACCCTGCAACATGTGTGACAAAAGGATATCTTGTTAGACAGTGTTCAGTATGTGGTGTGATTGAAACGCAGCAGACTGACCCAGATCCGAATGCACATCAGTATGTATTTTATGATGGCGGCACGACAAGTCCGTGGAATTATTACCAGTGCAGTGTATGCGGTGCAACAAAGACAGAGGCAAATCCTAATTATGTGCAGCCAACAATTCCATCTTCAGAACCATCGACAGAGTCTGGCACACAGAGCGCATATAATATCACAGAGGAGCGCACGGCAATGCTGGCAACAGCATCTGTGCGTCATACACTGACGGCGGCAGGCAGTGGAGATGATGACAGCAAGGGATCAGCACCAGCTGATATCTCACTTCCAACATTCCAGAATGAGGATTTTAGCGGCTACACAGCAGAAGAACTTGCGAAGGAGATTCAGTCTCAGAAGGAGAGTCTGCGTGATATGGATTTGGAGCGCAGAAAGTTAGAGCTTGAATATGCAAAGCAGCAAAAAGAGCTGGCAAAAAGCGCAACTATCTGCAGTACCGTAAAGGGAACAGTGGAAGAACTGCAAAATATGGATGATATTGATTATTCGGAGCCATTTGCCGTTATTAACGGAGGCGAAGGATATTATGTTCAGGGAACAGTCACAGAGGATCTTCTTGATACTTTTGTGCCGGGAATGGAGATTTCATGCAGCAGCTGGGTGGATGATTCATCAATTTTCTGTACAGCGGTAGTAACAGAAGTTTCTGAATATCCAACTAAAAATACGATGGGAGGTTCACAGAATCCAAATCTTTCATATTATCCGTTTGTAGCATATATTACGCCAGAGGATGGAAAGGGACTTACAAATGGCGCTTACGTTGATATCAGCCTGACGACTCAGGGTGATGCTGATTCTCTTTATATAAGTCAGATGTATGTAAAGAAGGAAGATAATCGATACTTTGTATATGCGAGAAATCAACAGACGGGTCTTCTTGAAAAGCGCTATGTCACGATTGGAAAGAGTCTGTATGGCAGCTATTACCAGATCAAATCAGGATTAACAAATGATGATATGATTGCAGTACCATTTGGAAAGACTGTAAAGGAAGGTGTTAAGACGACAAGTGAGTATGGTGATGACAGCAATGGACAGATGGATCCAGGTATGAATCCAGATATGAATCCAGATATGGATGCAAGCATGTATGACAATGGAATGATGTATGATGCAAGTATGGCAGATGATGGAATGATGTATGATGCAAGTATGGCAGATGATGGCATGATGTACAACGCAAGCATGGCAGATGATGGGGAGGTGGATCAGTAAATGTTTGAAAATATACGATTATCCTTTCAGGGAATCTGGTCACATAAATTGCGTTCGTTTCTGACAATGCTTGGCATTATCATCGGTATTGCAGCCATTATTGCTATTGTTTCTACCATTGAAGGAACAAATGAATTAATCAAGCAGAACATGATGGGCAATAACCGTCATACGGTAAAGGTTCAGCTGTCACAGGATGATTACACATATGAGATCAGCACATGGAATCCATCACCAGAGGGTGTACCGCTCTTTGATGAGGATACGCGTCAGGAGATTTTGCAAATTCCAAACGTGCTGCGTGCTGCATTTTATCAGGTGCGTTCCGAGTATAATAGTGTTGTTTTTTATAATAATCAGTCGTTAAGCAGCTGTACGGTGCTTGGCATTGATCAATATTATTTTGGCACAGCAGGCTATCAGATAATGCAGGGGCGTGAAATTATTCAGGAGGACAGCAAAAAAAAGCGTCAGGTGGCAGTTATCGATGAGGCAGTTTTGCGTACATTGTTTCCAGATGAAGATCCAATTGGAAAAACAATTGAGATATATGGAGAACCATTTACAGTAGTGGGTGTATGTACGCAGGTTGGCCAAAGCGAACTTGTTATTAACTCAGAGGAAGAATACTGGACATATTATCAGGGTGGTTCCTCAAGTGGTAATATCTATATTCCAAAGGGCGTATGGGGAACAATCTATAAGTTTGACGAAGCGCAGAATCTTGTTTTGCAGGCAAGCGGAGCAGATGAGATGGCGGCAGCAGGAAAGGCTGCAGCAAATATTATGAACCAGAACATGAATGTGTCTGATTCAAGTATTACATACCGCTCAGAAGATCTGATGCAGCAGGCAAAACAGCTGCAGGATATGCAAAGCTCTACTAACAGCATGTTAATCTGGGTTGCCTGCATCTCCCTTCTTGTCGGAGGAATTGGTGTTATGAATATCATGCTTGTCTCTGTTACAGAGCGCACAAAGGAGATTGGTTTAAAGAAGGCAATCGGAGCTAAAAAGGGACGAATCCTGGGACAGTTTTTAACCGAGGCGGCAATCCTTACAAGTATGGGTGGTTTGCTCGGTGTAGCAGCAGGAATCGGACTGGCAGAGGTGATTTCGAAGATGTCATCTACACCAGTTGCAATCAATGGTACATCCATCGTAGTATCAGTTGGATTTTCTACACTGATTGGAGTTGTTTTTGGTTTACTGCCATCCATTTCAGCGGCAAATCTAAACCCAATTGAGGCACTGCGACACGAGTAAAACCGAAAAGTAAATAAGTGATATTAGCAATACTTAAAATGAAAAATACCGGCTTCCAATCGTTAGATATCATAATTGGAAGTCGATATTTTTCTTTATCAAATTTATTCAATTGAATTGGATTTGCAAAGCAACTGTTTTAATTTATCTTTTGTAGCCTTGTCTGTAAAGGCGGCATCTACAGCGGTTAAAAGCATCTTTTCTTCCTGTGCAAGTGTGATGCCAAGAGACTGGGCGTAGGCAAACTCATTTGCAATCGTTGTGCTTGAGATCGCTGGATTATCGGTATTTAAGGTGACTGCCAGTTCCCGCTTTACAAAATCTGAGAGCGGATAGGTCTTCATATCAGAAACAACCTTCGTTTGGCGGTTGCTGGTGGGGCAAAGTTCAAGAGGAATCTGATTTCCCTTTAAAAGTGACAAAAGTGCATCATCCTCAAAGGCGTGCACACCATGGCCAATGCGACGGGCACCCATCTCAATTGCACAGCGCACACTGTCGGCACCAGCAGCTTCTCCGGCATGCAGTGTAAATGGCACGTCTAGCTTTGATGCAAGGGAAAACAGTTCTCTATAATCGCTTGTCGCAAACAAGCCTTCTGCACCGGCAAGGTCAAGTGCAGTAATGCCATCGTGAGTTGTAAGATATTCTTTTGCAAGCTGAACTGTTTCCAGATTGGCTTTTTCACGTTCCGGTCCACGCATGCAGCAGAGAATGATGCTGCTAGAAAGATGAGACCGAGAAAGTCCATCAAGGGCAGCTTCAATGACCTTGCGCTGGCTTAAGCCTCTTTGCATAAAGGATTGAGGGGCAAATCGAAGCTCTGCATAGATGACATTTTGTGCGATCAGCTTTTCTTGAACTAGATAAAAAGCCTCGCTGATGCTTTCCTTTGTCTGTAATAGTGAGATTGGAAGATCAAAGCGGCGCAAATATTCGTTTAAGTCCTCGCAGTCAGGAGGGATGCTAAGAAGCTTAGAAAGCTCGGCATCGGAGGATGAGGGAAGCGTTTGATTTTGAAGTTTTGCAAGTACTTTTGCAATATCTAGTGTAATTGCACCGTCAAGATGTAAATGTAAGTCAATAAAATGTGTTGGAAGTGTAATCTTTTTTGTGGACATAACAAACCTACCTTTCGTATCAGTAGAATAAGTGTACGCCTTATCATAAAAAAAATCAAGAAGTTAAGAATTGAAATGAAGTCTCCACGCCCATGCGGTGCATAGCTCCTATGGACGTGGTATCAAAAGCGGAGCTTCGCTCCGAAAATACACACTAAAAGCTATGACCGATGTTCGTAAAGTTTTTGATGCCGTGCTACTTACGTCTCTCGAACGCAGACAAATGAGCCTATCGCTAGCCGTGCATACAAAGGACTGTTCACGAAGCCCACTATCCATTGGCGAATGAAACCTTTGGAATACTTAGATCCGGATCTTTTCAACCTGCCTTGCAGGGCGCGTCCGGATGACGCAGTTCTACTACTTATTTCTTTTTATTTGCAGCACGTTGTTTCTGTCTATTAGGAACTGAGCTTGGATTTAAGCTTTTGAATCCAACAGAAGCAGGTGTTGCCAAAAATTGGAAATCTTTGCATTTATCCCATGCATAAGGAAACGCTTTTCGAAGGATATTGGCAGCCCCATTACAGTCCGCATTGATGCAATAGCCTGCTTTGCACAGATACAATCCTCGCTCAATACGACGGCCTGAGAATACCGGATGTGTCTTTTCCTTTCCGTATACCGGAATCAAGTCACCTGCAGTACAGTCTGCCTTTGAAGTATAGCTTTCTTCCTGCCAGATTACTTCAATACCGGCAACCAGTGCCTTATAGGAAATCATCCAACGAAGCTTTTCGTGAGGGATGGAGACAAACTTCTGATTATTCTTCTTACTCATGGATGCGTGTTGCTTCCACAAGCGATTGGTTCCAACAACAAGAATACCGATTCGATGAGCAATACAGTACCGGACAATGGCTGTACTGAGTTTGTGCATTTGATCTTTGAGAAAACAATCATGCTTCAACGAAAGATCGTTCAAAAATGCAGAGGACACATGGCGGTGTTTCTTTCCTTTTGTGAGGATGGATACGGCAGATGCCTTTTGCTTGGCAAAGAACTGATTTGCGGACAGAATAGCACCGCCCTTGTATACAACAGACGAGCCGTCTGTGCATGCGATAGCTGCGATGTTATCCGTTCCGAGATCCATTCCTGCCATATTCGGCAGATCCGGGTAAAAAGGTGGTGCCATATCTTCAATGATAAATGTCATGATATACTTTCCATAGTAAGGCTTAAACACAATCTCACGAAGATTAGAAGTATCCTTCAGATAAGAAAACGGTATCCTGTTATGATCCATCTTAGGTAATTTTAAAAGACACCCCTTTCCATCTTTTGTCGGATAAAGAGCCGCATCCTGATTTGTCACCTTAAAAGTCTTTTTATCCGCCTTACAATAGCCGGGCATTTTCGGTTTTCCCGTAAAGGAAGAAGGATCTTTCTTATAGGCTTTTAATGCTTCAAGCCAAGCCTTAAAGTCAGTCACTGCCTGTCGTACAATACTCTGTGCTGTTTGCATGGGCAGACCTGCAAAAAAGTCGGGATTCCTATTTGCACGCAAAATCTTGTCTAACGACGGATAGGAAAGAACGCGACGACAGGAGAAATTGCCATAAGCCTCTTTCGCACACTCAATTTCATCAAAGACAGACTGCTCTAATGGAGTACGATTATCTCCCTTGTCCCACCCTGTAAAGACCTGACGGATACGAAAAAGGGCAGCATTATACAGTGCTTTTGCAAGCTTTGAATACTGCTCTGCAAAAGCAAAGATCTGTTTGAAATTATCTTCTGATAAGATCATCGGAACTGCCTTCTTCATAATGGATGTACCTCTTTACAACAATTTATTTCTATGCTATTATTATACCATAAAAACAAATGGATGTAAAGAGGAAATAGAACATATGTACAAGAAAAAGTTAGGGCAAACGTATTATACCAATCGACACAGTTGTTTTTTATTACAGTATCATATCGTACTGGTAACAAAGTACCGTCGTCCTGTTTTAACCGGGGCTGTTAAAGAACTGGTCTATCAAGTAATACAGGATATCTTCGACGAGAAAGATTTGGTAATCTTAGAAATGAATGGGGAATCGGATCATATCCACATTTTGTTCGAAGCAGATCCATTCACTGCACCGGGTACACTGGTAAATGTCATTAAAACGAAAACAAGCCGTTATGCAAGAAAACAGTATGGTGATACCTTTCTGAAAGAATACTACTGGAAACCATTATTTTGGAGTGATAGCTATTTTGCCACAACAGTAAGTGAGAACAGTCTACAAATGGTACAAGAATATATTAAAAATCAATAAGTAGCCTCAAAGGCATTCACCCACGCCCATGCGGTGCGTAACTCCTATGGACGTGGTACTCTGCCTACTTTGATAGATAATTGACAGATCGCGTACAGCGAAGTAGAATAAAAACTGAAATTGACTTAAAATACAAAATTGACTGTATAACAGTCAAGAAGGAGGAAGTATGGCAGAGTGGTTGAAAGATGCAGTTTTCTATGAGATTTATCCGCAGTCTTTTCAGGATACCAACGCAGATGGAATCGGTGATTTTCAGGGAATCATTGATCGTCTAGACTATATTAAGGAGTTGGGTTGCAATGCGATTTGGATGAATCCATGCTTTGAATCTCCATTTGGCGATGCTGGTTATGATGTGTCCGATTATTACACAGCAGCACCGCGTTATGGAACCAATGGTGATTTGAAGAGACTGTTTGATGAAGTTCACAAGAGAGGAATGCATATTCTTCTGGATCTGGTTCCTGGACACACGTCAGTAGAACATCCGTGGTTTAAGGAATCACTTAAGGCACAGAAAAATCCATATACCGATCGCTATATCTGGACAGACAATATCTGGGAGCAGCCAGAGGGAATTGCCTCGATCAAGGGTATTTCGGACAGAGACGGTTGTTGCGTGGTAAATTTCTTTTCCCACCAGCCGGCATTAAATTATGGTCACTATATCTGTGAGCGCTCGTGGCAGCAGCCGATGGATGCAGAGGGACCGAAGGCAACAATTGTTGAGATGGAAAAGGTTATGCGCTTTTGGCTTCAGATGGGCTGTGATGGCTTTCGTGTCGATATGGCAGGCTCACTTGTAAAAAATGACCCGGATGGACTTGGAACCATCCGCCTGTGGCAGACCATTCGCCCATTTCTTGATAAAGAATTTCCAGAGGCAGCGATGGTATCAGAGTGGGGTGAGCCAGATAAGTCACTTCAGGCAGGCTTTGATATGGACTTTTTGCTGCATTTTGGACCATCTCACTACAACGACCTGTTTCGCTGTGAGGAGCCATATTTTTCCACTAGAGGAAAGGGTAGCGCGGCAGCCTTTGTAAAAAATTATAAGGAGAGCCGCAAAAAGGCAGGAGAGAAGGGATTAATCTGTATTCCATCTGGAAACCATGATATGGATCGTCTGGCGAGAACCTTGCATGGCGATGAGTTAAAGGTTGCATTTGCATTCCTTCTGACAATGCCAGGTGCGCCATTTATCTATTATGGAGATGAGATTGGTCTTCGTTATGTCGAAAATCTGGTATCTGTTGAGGGCGGTTACAGTCGTACCGGATCCCGTTCTCCGATGCAGTGGAATCACGGTGTCAACTTTGGGTTTAGCAATGCATCACCAGAAAAACTGTATATTCCGACCGATGATAAGCCGAACAGTCCGACAGTAGAGGATCAGATAAACGATCCAGATTCCCTGTATCATGAGGTAAAGAAGCTCATTGCCATTCGCCGTGCGAACAGTGCACTGTTAAGCGACGGTGACATTGAATTTGTATCTGATGGAGCAGATGGTGCGCCGCTTGCCTACATCCGAAGCAGTGCAGACGAGAAGATTCTTGTTGTTGTAAATCCTGCCGATCGTGAGGCTGTTTTGAATGTGCCGGGTGATTGGAAAGAAACTCTCTATGAGATTGGCGGCGCAGTGGTCGTAGAGGATGGTAAGATTGTGATCCCATCAAAGTCAGCAAACTTACTGCGATAAAATAAAACATTCACAAATATAGTTTTACAAATGTGGTGTTTTACCTTATTTTATAGAAAAAAATACAAGATTTGAGGAAAATTCATGATATATTTTCAGTGTGATTACGAGGAGGGCTGTCATCCAGCCATTTTAAAAAGACTTAATGAGACAAATCTGGAGCAGACGGTAGGATACAGCATGGATCCGTACTGTGCGAGTGCAAGAGAAAAGATTAAAAAGGCGGTTGGAAGACCGGATGCCGATGTGCATTTTCTTGTTGGCGGAACGCAGACTAATATGACTGTCATCGCGGCAGCGTTAAAGCCGTGGCAGGGCGCAATCTGTGCCGATACAGGTCATATTGCATGCCATGAAACTGGAGCAGTCGAGGCAACTGGTCACAAGGTATTGGCACTTTCGTCAGAGGATGGAAAGATTACAGCAGCTCAGATTGAGGAGACTGTGAAGAAGCATTATGAAGACGGCAGCCGTGAGCATATCGTACAGCCAGGTATGGTATATATTTCATTTCCGACTGAAAGCGGAACACTTTACAGCAAGCAGGAACTGACTGATATATATGCAGTCTGCAAAGCACATGATATGCCGCTTTTTATTGACGGTGCACGCCTTGGCTATGGCTTACAGAGTCCGGCATGTGATGTTACACTGCCAGAGCTTGCTAATCTTTGTGATGTATTTTATATAGGCGGAACAAAGTGCGGTGCACTTTTTGGTGAGGCCGTTGTAATTTTAAAGGAATCGCTGAAAAAGGATTTTCGCTATATGATTAAGCAGCGCGGTGGCATGTTTGCAAAGGGTCGTCTGTTAGGCATTCAGTTTGATACGCTGTTTACAGACGGTTTGTATGAAGCGATTTGCGGCGAGGCTGTAAAAAAGGCAATGACTCTGCGTGAGGCATTTTTGGCAAAGGGAATTTCCATGTATGGAAGCTCTATGACAAATCAGCAGTTTCCGATTTTAACAGATGCACAAAAAGAAGCACTGGCGAAAGATTTTGCCTTTGAATATTGGGGAGAAGCAAAAGAAGGCAAATCAATTGTTCGTTTTTGCACAAGCTGGGCAACAAATGATGCGCAGATCAAGGCACTGACAGATGCAATTGCTGCACTGTAAGAGATAACTCACAGCAAGTAATTTTACATAGCTTTGAATAGTTATAAAATAAAAAAGGACCTTTGGCAAAAAGCCATTGGTCCTTCTTTTTGTAAAATTAGTCGTTATATCCGTTTGGATTCTTTGTCTGCCAGTTCCAGGAATCTGCGCACATCTCATCGATGTCATACTGTGCAGTCCAGCCAAGCTCAGCGGCAGCCTTATCGCACTTAGAGTAGCATGTTGCAATATCACCAGCACGGCGAGGCTTGATCACATACGGAAGCTTTTTGCCGCATGCCTTCTCGAATGCATGGATGACATCAAGAACGCTGTAGCCCTTTCCAGTACCAAGGTTGTAGATATTAACACCGTCTTTGTCTGCTAACTTCTGGATTGCCTTTACATGGCCTCTTGCAAGGTCTACTACATGGATGTAGTCACGAACACCGGTTCCGTCAGGTGTATCGTAGTCATCTCCGAATACGTTGATGCACTGAAGCTTTCCAATTGCAACCTGAGCAACATATGGAAGCAGGTTGTTCGGAATACCCTTTGGATCCTCACCGATCAAACCGCTCTTATGAGCACCGATTGGATTGAAGTAGCGAAGCAGGATTACATTCCACTCTGGGTCAGCAGTGTGAATATCAGTTAATACCTGCTCAAGCATCCACTTGGTCCAGCCATATGGGTTAGTTGCAGTGCCCTTCGGGCAGTTTTCAGTAATCGGGATCTCAGCTGGAGAACCATATACAGTAGCAGAAGAGCTAAAGATAATGTTCTTAACGCCGTGATTGCGCATCTCATCACACAGAATCAGTGTGCCGGACATGTTGTTAGTGTAGTACTCGATTGGCTTTACAACAGATTCGCCGACAGCCTTGAGACCTGCAAAGTGGATGACTGCGTCAATTTTTTCATTATCGAAGATTGCCTTTACACCCTCACGGTCTAACATGTCAGTCTGGTAGAAAGTAACCTTCTTTCCGGTGATCTGCTCGATGCGTTCAACGGCCTTTATGTTGGCGTTGTACAGGTTGTCCATGATGACAACCTCATATCCCTCGTTTAACAGTTCGACGCAGGTATGGCTGCCGATATAGCCGGCGCCACCGGTAACTAAAATCTTCATGATAACCCCATTTCTGCGCTGCAGTAAAATAATAAATAGTAGTATCGTGTGTAATAAAATATTGAGTAGGCGTATAGACAATTTTGGCCGCAGCGCTGACCGATTGCCTTAACGTGCATTTGGAAATCGTCTTGACTTTCCTTTACTTACAATTATAATGAGAGAGGAATGGTATGGCAACAACTATTTTCGAAAAAATTATAAGTATCTTGAGGTTTCTATGCAATTAAAAATTAATAATGAGAAAAAAGAGCTGAAATTTCACGGAAGCTATGAATTTCCAGTGTTTGTCAGCCATGAAGTGCTGTCTGATTACGAGAGAGGCGCATTTGCCTGGCACTGGCACCCGGAGGTGGAGTTAACTTATATTGAGGAGGGACAAATCGAATATCAGGTAAATGACACTGTATATTGCCTTAAGGCAGGAGAGGGACTTTTTTGCAATGCAAATGCACTTCACACTGGCCATATGCTGAACCAGGGAGACTGCCGCTATCTTTCCGTTACATTTCATCCACGAATGATTTATGGCTTTGAGGGAAGTGCAGCTGACAAAAAATATGTAGAGCCTGTAACAAGAAATGATTTGCTTGGGGGACTACATCTTGTGCCAGATACTGAGTGGCAAAAACAGGTACTTTTGTCAATTCAAACTATTGTAACAGATTATGAGGGTCATTTGCCAGGATTTGAGCTTACAATTTGTCAGACACTTTTGCAAATATGGAATACATTGTATACAAACGTATGGAGCAAAATTTCGGCAGATCCGTCGGTTCAGTACAAAGATATTGAGCGTCTTAGAAAGACGATTACTTATTTGCAGGAGCATTATCATGAGCATGTGACTCTTGGCGCTATCGCAGAAAATGTTAATATCTGCGCGAGTGAATGCTGCCGTTTTTTCAAGCGTCATATGAATCAGACGATATTTGAATATTTGCTGGAATACCGCATTGAGAAAAGTCTGCCCCTTTTGATCAAGGGAGAAGACAGCATCACATCGATTGCCCAGATGGTTGGATTTTCTAATCCTGCCTATTTTGGAAAGGTATTTCATCAGGTGATGAGATGTTCACCGAGCGATTATCGAAAGTCTTTCATTTCGAAGACACAGAAAGTATAGTCAGACGATATGACAAAAGTTCCCTAAAGACATCATAATATTTTGTCGATATAGGGAACACAGGTTTGTATTGCGTGAAAAAACTGAGAAAATTTTTTCAAAGTTGCAAAAGCACCCACTACAATTGTGAATTCGATAGACACCAAATACAGTATAAATACATTGACAAAAACACAAGATGTTGTATAATGGTGAAGAACAACTTGATTAAGGGGGCTGCATAATGAAGATTATTAAAAGAAGCGGAGCAGAGGCAATCTTTGACGCAAATAAGATTGCACAGGCCGTGAAAAAGGCCAATGACAGCGTGGTTGAGGCTGAAAGACTGAGCAATCATCAGATCGCTCATATTGTGGAAAAAGTAGAGAAGCAGTGCCTTGCAGTGAATCGTTCCTTAAACGTGGAAGAAATACAGGATCTTGTGGAGAATGCCATTATGCGTGAGCAGGCCTTCTCTGTAGCGCGAAATTATGTAAGGTATCGTTATGAGCGCGAGTTAGCCAGAACACACAATACAACTGATGAACGTATCAAGAGTATTCTTGAGTGCAACAACGAAGAGGTAAAGCAGGAAAACTCAAATAAGAATCCGACTGTAAACAGTGTACAAAGGGACTACATTGCAGGCGAGGTAAATAAGGATTTTACAAGAAGATTTTTGCTGCCAGAGGATATTGTGGAGGCACATGATGCTGGAATCATTCATTTCCATGATACAGATTATTATGCACAGCATATGCACAACTGCTGTCTGATTAATCTTGAGGACATGCTGCAAAATGGCACTGTAATCAGCGAGACTATGCTTGAAAAGCCAAAGAGCTTTTCCACTGCGTGCAACATTGCAACACAGGCCATCGCACAGGTAGCCAGCTCACAGTATGGCGGACAGAGTATTTCACTGGCACATCTTGCACCTTTTGTGCAGATCAGCCGTGAGAAATTCCGTCGTATGGTTCGCAAGGAGATGGAAGAGGCAGGAATCCCGGTAACAGAGGAGCAGATCAATGTTATCGCAGAAAAGCGTGTAAAGGAAGAAATTAACCGTGGTGTTCAGGTAATTCAGTACCAGGTTATCACGCTTATGACAACAAATGGACAGGCACCGTTTATTACAGTATTTATGTATATTGATGAGGTACCGGAAGGTCAGACAAGAGAGGATCTTGTAGCGATTATCGAGGAGATGCTTCATCAGCGTATCAGAGGTGTCAAGAATGAGAAGGGTGTATGGATTACACCAGCATTCCCTAAGCTGATTTACGTACTCGAAGAGGATAATATTCACGAGGACAGCAAGTATTATTATCTGACAAAGCTTGCTGCAGAGTGTTCAGCGAAGAGACTTGTTCCAGATTATATTTCCGAGAAGGTTATGAAGGAACTCAAAGATGGAAACTGCTATCCATGTATGGGATGTCGTTCCTTCCTGACTGTATATCATGATGAAAATAATAAGCCAAAGTTTTATGGCCGTTTCAATCAGGGTGTTGTCACAATCAATCTTGTTGATGTTGCATGTTCATCAGGAAAGGATAAGGATCGTTTCTGGAAGATTTTTGATGAGCGTCTTGAACTGTGTCACCGTGCATTAATGTGCAGACATAACCGTTTAAAGGGAACTCCGTCTGATGTTGCACCGATTTTGTGGCAGTATGGTGCACTAGCTCGTTTAAAGAAGGGCGAGACGATTGATAAGCTGTTATATAATGGCTATTCAACAATTTCCTTAGGCTATGCCGGTTTATGCGAGTGTGTTAAGTACATGACAGGAACAAGCCATACTGATCCGCAGGCAACTCCATTTGCACTTGAGATTATGCAGCATATGAATGATGCATGTGCAAAGTGGAAGGCAGAGCATAACATTGATTTTAGCTTGTATGGAACACCGCTTGAGTCCACTACATATAAGTTTGCAAAGTGTCTGCAGAAGCGTTTTGGACTGATTCCGGGAATCACAGATAAGAATTACATCACAAACAGCTATCATGTTCATGTAACAGAAAAGATCAATGCATTTGATAAGCTGAAGTTCGAGTCACAGTTCCAGAAGCTGTCTCCAGGTGGTGCAATCAGCTATGTAGAGGTTCCAAACATGCAGAACAATATCGATGCTGTTCTTTCTGTCATGAAATATATTTATGAAAATATCATGTATGCCGAGTTAAATACAAAGAGTGATTATTGTCAGGTATGCGGCTACAATGGAGAGATACAAATTGTATCAGATGATGACGGAAAGCTTGTATGGGAGTGTCCAAACTGTGGAAACCGCAATCAGGATAAGATGAATGTCGCAAGACGTACATGCGGCTACATCGGAACTCAGTTCTGGAATCAGGGAAGAACACAGGAGATTAAGGAACGTGTATTGCATCTGTAAGCTGCACATCTGTAAATTAATATAGTATAAGAGAGACGTGTTGGGATTTTTATCTCATACACGTCTTTTCTTTCATCTTGCCAAGCGCCTTTTTCCATGTTATACTAAAGCGAACATGCCTTTTTGTTTAAGGGCGCATTAAAGGAGAATGAAATGATTTCCTATATTTCAGGAATATATGCCGGACACAGCACAGATGCCGTGGTAATTGAGTGCGGTGGCATTGGTTTTTGCATTCGGGTACCGGAGACTGTTTTGAATCGTCTTCCGGCAAAAAACAGCGAATTTAAACTGTATACATATCTTCATGTGAAGGAAGATGCTATGCAGCTATATGGTTTTATAAGTAAAGAGGAACAGGAAATGTTTGAGCTGCTGATTGGTGTCAGCGGTATTGGCCCTAAGGGAGCACTTGGCATTTTGTCAGCATTGTCAATGGACACACTTCGTTTTGCAATCTACGCACAGGATGCAAAGACGATTGCAAAGGCACCTGGCATTGGAATTAAGACAGCTCAGAAAATGATTCTTGAGTTAAAGGATAAAATTTCGCTTGCAGATACTCTTGGAGAGCAGTCTGCTATGGTTTCAACTGGTGCTGCGGATTCGAAAACTAATGCAAATCGCGCTGAGGCAATCGAGGCATTGACAGCACTTGGCTTTAGTGCATCTGAGGCAGTCAAAGCAGTCTCTGGAGTTAAGGATATTGAGACACTAAGCACAGAAGCAATCATTAAGGCTGCGTTAAAGAAAACATTGTAAAAACCGCGGTGTCAGAAATTGTGTCTGCAGTGTCTACTGTATATCTGGCCGAATAACTGCGAAGAAAAGAACAGAGGAACAACATGGAAAGAAGAATTATCACGACCCAGCTCGAAGAAAATGAAAACGTGCTGGAAAACCATCTCAGGCCGCAGTATCTGTCAGAGTATATCGGACAGGAAAAAGCCAAGGAGATCTTGAAGGTATATATAGAGGCAGCAAAGAAGCGAAAAGAAGCACTAGATCATGTGCTTTTATATGGTCCTCCGGGACTTGGAAAGACGACACTTGCCGGAATTATTGCAAATGAGATGGGCAGCAATATTAAAATTACGTCAGGCCCAGCCATTGAAAAACCAGGCGATATGGCAGCTATTTTAAACAGCCTGTCTGAAAATGATGTGCTTTTTGTCGATGAGATTCATCGTCTGAGCCGTCAGGTCGAGGAAGTTTTATATCCGGCGATGGAGGATTTTGAGATTGATATAATGATCGGAAAGGGCGCGACAGCGCGTTCTATCCGTTTAGACCTGCCCAAATTTACATTAGTGGGTGCAACAACAAGAGTTGGTCTTTTAACAGCACCTCTTCGTGACAGATTTGGTGTTGTGCATAAGCTTGATTTTTATACGACAAATGAGCTTGTGCAGGTGCTTGAGCGTTCTGCTAATGTATTAAATGTTACGCTTGAGAAAGAAGGTGCGTTAGAGCTTGCTCGCCGCTCAAGAGGAACACCGCGTCTTGCAAACCGTCTGTTAAAGCGTGTGCGTGATTTTGCGCAGGTGCGCTATGACAGTGTTATCACAAAAGAAGTTGCAGAGTACGCACTTGATCTTCTTGAGGTAGATCGCCTTGGACTTGACAAGGGAGACCGCGCAATCTTAGAGACAATTGCAGATAAGTTTGGCGGCGGTCCGGTGGGATTAGATACAATCGCAGCTGCATTAGGCGAAGATTCTGGCACGATTGAGGATGTTTATGAGCCATATTTGATTCAGAACGGACTGATCGAGCGTACACCAAGAGGAAGAGCAATCACACGTTTAGCTTATGAGCACCTTCACAGACCGGTGCCTAAAGTATGAGATTTTTGAGGGTTTTAAGAACATGGAAAGAAATAGTACAGATGTTATAATAGAAGATAAGGTGTATAAGATCAGCACCGATCAGGACGCATCCTACGTAAGAGAGCTTGCAGAGTATATTAATGAAAAAATGGAGCTTTTGCATCGTCAGTCAGCGTACAGCAAGCAGGCAAATGCTTTTCGCCAGATCATTTTGCTTATGAATATGGCAGATGATTACTGCCGCATGAAGCAGCAGGCAGAGGAAGCAACAAAAAAGTACGAGCAGCAGGAAGCAGAATTTTATAATATGAAGCGCGAGATGGTCAATATGCAGATGACAATAGCAAGCTTAAAAAAGCAGCTGCAGGAGAAGCCTCAGACTCAGGCAGTATGTCCATATCTGCAGTCGTTAGCAAAAGAGGCAGAGGCAAAAAATACACAGACCGCGCAGACATCACAAGAGAAAAAACAATATCCGCCGTATGGATCATTTGCAAACAATGCAGCGGCGCACAAGAAAAAATAAACTATAGAAAAGCCCGGGCAGTATGCCGGGGCTTTGTGCTTTAAGTCAATAGCTGTTAATTAAAAATAAAGGAAAGGCAGGCATAAAAGATGAAACAAATAGCAGAGCTGCTCGCACCAGCCGGGTCTGTAGAGACGATGTATGCGGCATTTGCAGCAGGTGCAGATGCTGTATATATAGGCGGAAGCCGCTTTGGAGCGAGAGCCTATGCAGACAATGCAGAGAGTGAATCACTTTTAGATGCGATTGATTATGCGCATTTGCATGGAAAAAAATTATATCTTACTGTCAACACGTTATTAAAAGAACAGGAAATGGATGAACTGTATGAGTATCTTTTGCCTTTTTATCGCCAGGGACTCGATGCAGTGATTGTGCAGGATTTTGGTGTCTTTCGCCGTGTGCGTGAGTGGTTTCCAGATCTGGCGATTCATGCAAGCACACAGATGATAATGAGCGGAGAGCTTTCAGCAGAAAAATTAAAAGAACTTGGTGCAACGCGTATAGTAACGCCACGTGAGCTTTCACTTGATGAGATTCGCAGCATCCATAAAAGCTGTGATCTAGAGATTGAGAGCTTTGTGCATGGAGCACTTTGCTATTGCTACTCAGGTCAGTGTCTGTTTTCAAGTATTGCAGGCGGACGAAGCGGCAACAGAGGACGCTGTGCGCAGCCATGTCGTATGGCGTATAGCGTTGAACAAAATGGAAAAGTGATTTTGCCGCAGCAAAAGGGCTATATTTTAAGCCCAAAGGATCTGTGTACAATAGAAATTTTACCCAAACTTATAGAAGCAGGAGTTTATTCCCTTAAAATCGAAGGAAGAATGAAAAAGCCAGAGTACACAGCGGGTGTAGTCAGCATTTACCGCAAGTATCTTGATCGTTATCTGGCAAATCCAAAAGCACCATATCGTGTGTCTGAGGCAGACAAGAAGCATTTGCTTGGTCTGTTTAACAGAAAAGGATTTACAGATGGCTATTATACAAGACATAACGGCACTTCCATGATAACATATACGGCACCTGATTTTCGTGCAGGAGAGGATGTATTCCTTGAAAAGATTCGTACCGACTATATTGGAACAAAATTGAAAGAAAATATAAAAGGAACGGTAAAGATTTATCAGGGAAAACCTGCTATACTGTCTGTGACTGCGGCTGCAGAGTGTGAAGATGGTCATGTGAGCATGCTGCAAGAAAAAGAGATTACTGTCAGTGCAGGAATGGTGCAGGAAGCAAAAAGCCGCCCACTCACAAAGGAAGCTATTCAAAAGCAAATGGAAAAGCTTGGCGATACTGATTTTTTATGGGAGTCTCTTACAATTGAGACAGATGAAGCATCATTTTGTCCAGTTGGTGTGCTAAATGAGCTTAGAAGAACAGGAGTACAGTCAATCAAAGATGAGCTTCTTAAAGTATGGCACAGAGAATCTGTCATATCAGCGGAAACTTTCAAAGAGAAAGCACAGAAGACAGTGACAGATGTGCAATGTTCAGCATTGATTTGGCATGCATCGGCTGAGACAAAAGAGCAGTTTGAAGTGCTTTTATCGCAGGATTGGATTAGTCAGCTGACAATTGACAGTCATATATGTGAGCCTGATGAATATGAGAAACTTGTGCAAAAAGCACACCAGACAGGAAAAATGTGTTTCTTATATTTGCCAAAGGTCTTTCGTCAGGAGAATGAGCCGTGGTATTTAGAGCATAAAGAAATCATTAGTGCTGCAGGCTTTGATGGCATTCTAGCTTCTACGCCGGAGGCATGGTTATTTGCGCAGAAGTATCTGCTGCCAGGAAAGGTATCATCAGATCACAGTCTGTACAGCTGGAATACGCAGGCTGCAAAGGAGCTTTCTTCATGGGGAAATCAATACAGGACGCTTTCTGTTGAGTTAAATAGAAAAGAGTTGGAAGCATCGGCAGATTTGACAAGCGAACTTATTGTGTATGGCAGGATTCCAATGATGGTGTCTGCGCAGTGTATTTGTAAAAATACTATTGGATGTAAAAAACAGCCAGTAGAACTGACACTTGTAGACCGAATGAGAAATCGCTTTCCTGTTAAAAATAATTGCAGGGAATGTTATAACGTGATTTATAACAGTCTGCCGCTGTCTTTGGCCGATCAGTGGTCGTCTGTGCGTACACTTTCGATTCGCAGTGTAAGATTAAGCTTTACTACAGAAACACAAACACAGATGGCAGAGGTATTAGCTGTATACAAAGAGCTTGCTAAGACAGGAAAGACGTCGGCAAAACTTGAAAATACAACACGCGGTCATTATAAAAGAGGCGCTGAGTAAAAAGGGGTCAGCAGTATACTAGACAACGAAAGGGAAGAATAGATGACAACATTATTAACGAGTGTATGTAAATATTCGATGATCATTGTAATGATCTTATATACGGTGCTGGCATTTTGGTCACTTCGATATAAGAGTGTTGAAAATATGAGAGGGTGTTACTGGGGAATGAACCTTTTGACCTTTTCATTTTTGACACTAGGTTTTGCTGTGATTGCAGTGAAAGAGAGAAGCATACTGATAGTGGGCTACTATGCAGCTATTATGCTTTATTTTATGGTGTATCTGCTTGTATACCGCCATATGTACAAAAAAGCAAATCTAGCGCTGCTAAGCCATATGCTTATGTTTTTGTCAATTGGTTTTATCCTGCTTACAAGGCTAAATCCAAGACAGTCAATAAAGCAGTATATTATAGTAGTAGGTTCCTCAGTGCTTACACTGATAGTTCCAAAAATGTTTGCAAAATTGAAGGCTGCACGTAACTGGGCGATTGTGATGGGTATCATCGGTATTTTAATGCTTGGCATAGTGCTTGTGCTTGGTAAAATTACAAGAGGTGCAAATCTCTACATCAATCTTGGATTTTTCAGCTTTCAGCCGTCTGAGTTTGTAAAGATAAGCTTTGTACTGCTGATTGCGGTACTGCTTCGTGAGCGCACAGATATAAAGCGTGTACTTTTGTCAGCAGTAATCGCAGCAGTTCACGGAGTAATTCTTGTTGCATCAAGAGACCTTGGTGCTGCGCTCATTTTCTTTGTTTCTTATTTGATGATGTTATATGTAGCAACGAAACAGAAAGCTTATCTTTTTCTTGGACTGATTGCCGGCTTTTTTGCCTGCATCGCAGCATATTATTTGTTCGCCCATGTGCGTGTGCGCGTTCAGACATGGCTTCACCCATTTGCTGATTTTTACGGAAAAGGAAATCAGATTGGAAATTCCTTATTTGGAATTGGAACAGGCGGATGGTTCGGACAGGGACTTTACAAAGGACAGCCATCTAAAACACCAGAGGTTATCATGGACTGTATCTTTACAGCAGTCTGCGAGGAGCTTGGAGGCATCATTGGCATTTGTCTGATTTTAATTTGTATTGCATGTCTGTTAATGTTTATTGCAGTCGCAGCAGAGCTGTATCTTCCATTTTATAAGCTGATTGGAATTGGTCTTACAGCCATATATGGCACACAGGTCTTTTTGACAATCGGAGGCGGAATTAAATTTATTCCGCTTACAGGTGTAACACTTCCACTAGTCAGCTATGGAGGAAGCTCTGTGTTAAGTACATTTATTATTTTTGGAATCATGCAGGAACTGTATATCAAACGTCAGAATGAGGTGGAAAGACTTGAGAGAATCAAAGAAAGAGTCCATTATTAACGAGAAAGAAGCAGCTGTAAAGAAAAACGAAGAAGTAAAACCAGAAAAAAAGAATGAAGAAACAGCTGCAGAGAAACAGGAGCAAAAGCCAGAAATCAAAAAAGAAAAAATAAAACAAGAAGAAATAAAACAAGAACCAAAGGCGCAGAAAAAAAGGGTAAAAAAAGAAAATAAGCCGACAAGCCGCCAGCATGAAATTAAAGTGGCAGGTACAATTTTAGTATCACTGCTTGGTGCAATGCTTTTGTATTTTATTTATTTTGAGGTGAAAGGAAAGGATGATGTTCTTTCAAGTAAATATAATACAAGACAGCAAAATATGGCACAGCTGATTCGAAAGGGCGATATTGTTACAAGTGATGGTGTTGTAGTGGCGACTACGCAGACAAGAGAGGATGGAACTGAGGTGCGCGCATATCCATACACAAATTGGTATGCGCATACAGTAGGTTATTCCGTGCTTGGTGGCTATGGTCTTGAAGATACTCAGAAGTTAAATCTTCTGACAAGTCATGTTGATTTTTGGACAAAGTTAAAAAATGAGTTTCTTGGTGTTAAGACACAGGGAGATACGCTTGTGACAACACTTGATTCTGGTTTGCAGGATTTTTGTTATAGACAACTTGATGGAAAGACAGGCTCAATTACTGTGGTGGAGCCATCTACTGGAAAGATTTTGGCTATGGTTTCTTCGCCTAATTTTGATCCAAACACAGTAGAGGAGCAATGGAGCTGGCTGACATCAGAGGAAAATACAACGCAGAACATGATGAATCATGCAACGCAGGGAACTTATCCTCCGGGATCTACCTTTAAGCTTATTACATTGCTTGAATATATTCGTGAAAATCCAGATACATGGCAGGATTTTCACTATACTTGCACCGGAACATATACAAACGGTGATTACGTTGTAAACTGTCATGATGGTGTTGCGCATGGAGAACTGGATATTTATGGAATTTTAGGTATGTCGTGCAATGGCGCGTTTGATACGATAGCACAGACACTTAATTCAACAAAATGGCAGAAGCTGGCAGAGGATTTTGGATACAATCAAAGTGACAGAAGTCAGGTGGATTTCCCGTACAAAAAGAGCCATTTTGATATTGCCTCAGATGACAGCGTGTGGTCAAGAATGCAGCTTGCCATTGGACAGGGAACAACAACTGTAACACCGTTATTAAATCTGATGATATATGCAGCTATCGCAAATGATGGTGTAATGATGACACCTTATCTGGTAGATCACTATCTGGATGCAGATGGAAATGTTGTAGAACAGACAAAACCAAAGGCGCTGCGCAGTGTGTGCACAAAGGCAGAAGCAGAACTGATGGATGAATTTCTAACATATGTTATTACAAATGGAACGGCAGCAGCCGGAGGCAGCCAATATGCGAGAGTATCTGGAAAAACAGGATCAGCGCAGTATGATTCCACAAAAAATTATCATGCATGGTTCTGTGGTTATGGAACAAATGATGTAAGTGAAATCGCAGTATGTGTCATGATTGAAAAGGGCGGTGCCGGCGGAATTGTTGCAGCACCGGTTGCGGGACAAATTTTTGATTATTATTTCAGCAGATAAAAAAAACCTTGAAACTGTATGCATTTTCAAGTATACTTATTTTATATGATGCCAGGGCAGAGATTTGCCCTGGCCAAAACACACCATAGTCAGGAGGAATTGCAATGATAGAAGCAACGAGCTGTGGCGGTGTGGTGATATTTCGCGGTAAAATTTTAGTCTTATATAAGAATTACAAGAGCAAGTATGAAGGCTGGGTATTACCGAAGGGAACCGTTGAACCCGGAGAGGAGCATTGGCAGACAGCGCTGCGCGAGGTACGGGAAGAAACAGGTGTCGAGGCATCCATTGTGAAATATATCGGTGTAAGTGAGTATACATTCCATGTACCGCAGGATATTGTAGAAAAAGAAGTGCACTGGTATCTAATGATGGCAGACAGTTACTACAGTAAGCCGCAGAAGGAAGAGTATTTTGTAGATTCCGGATATTATAAGTATCATGAGGCGTATCATCTGCTGAAGTTTTCAAATGAAAAGCAGATACTCGAGAGAGCGTACAATGAATACCTGAATCTGAAACGGGATAATTTGTGGGGAATCCACAGAATTAACCGTATCGGATAAGGTATGCAGACGTTTTGCATTGACATAATATATCAGACAGGATAAGGTGAGAGTATGAGATTTCGACCATGTATTGATATCCATAATGGTATCGTGAAGCAAATTGTTGGAAGTTCTTTGAAGGATGAGAATGATCAGGCATCAGAGAATTATGTGGCAAATCGTGATGCATCGTGGTTTGCAAAGCGTTATAAGCAAGACGGATTGCAGGGAGGACATGTGATTCTTTTGAATCCACAGTCCTCCCCGTATTATGAAAAGACAAAAAAGCAGGCACTTGAAGCACTGCATGCATATGAGGGAGGATTGCAGGCTGGCGGCGGTATCACTCCAGATAATGCACTTGATTTTTTGCGCGCAGGTGCATCTCATGTAATTGTCACATCATATGTGTTTAACGATGGATGTATTCAGTATGACCGTTTGAAAAAACTGACACAGTTAGTTGGAAAACAAAGGCTAGTTCTTGATGTAAGCTGTAGAAAGATAGATGAAGGCTACTGTATCATGACAGACCGTTGGCAGAAGTTTACAAAGGAAGTAGTTACACTGCCATTATTGGAGGAGTTGTCTGCATATTGTGATGAATTTTTAGTACATGCTGTCGATGTAGAAGGCAAAAATGGAGGAATAGAGACGGGACTTGTTAGGATGCTGTCTGATTATGACGGTATTCCTGTTACATATGCCGGAGGAGTTCATAGTTGGGATGATATTGAGCTTCTCAAAAAACTGGGCAAAGGAAAGATTGATATGACAATTGGAAGTGCACTTGATTTGTTTGGCGGAACATTGTCATATGAGCGTCTTGCAACGATGCATTTTTAACGAAAAGGAGAAAAAATGGATAACACAAATATTCTTTATGGAAAAAAATGGGCAGTTTGCGGTGATAGTTTTACAAATGGAGATTTTTCCGGAGGATATAGCGAGACATTTGAAGATGGTCCGTTTGCCGGGAAATATAAGACATATGGTTATTTAATAGCTGAAAGAAATCAGATGACAGTGCAGCATTTGGCAGTAGGTGGCCAGACAATGGCGATGCCGCCTGTTCCAGGCACTTTTTCCAATTCATTTTCCAATGGAATTTATAAGACTATTGACGAGGATGTTGATTACATTACATTGTACTACGGAATCAATGATTCACACCACAGACCATCATCAACAGGAAGCGATGGCGAAGATCAGACAGGAATAATTCATCTGGGCACGATTGATGATACTGATAATACTACATTTTATGGTGCTTGGAATGTTGTTTTGGAATATCTGATTGCGCATCATCCGTATGCACATATTGGCATTTTAGTGTCAAATGGATGTGAGACTGATGATTATCGTCTGGCAACCATTGAGGTGGCAAAGAAATGGGGCATTCCATATATCGACTTAAACGGAGATGAGCGAACACCAATGATGCATCGCTCTACAAACCCTGCTCATTGTGATCGTGCAAAAGAGCTTCGCATGGAAGCATTTAAGGTGGGAGGAAGAAACTCTCATCCAAATATCAAAGCTCATCTGTATGAGAGTTGGTTCATCGAAGATTTCCTGCGTACATTATAATGCTTTTGTCACAGGTCCATCAATCCTATTAAACTTTTTTTGATGTCAAACAAATCTATGAATCGTACCCTAACGATCACATCATCATCTGAAGTAAACTTGATTTCTTTTTCATGCTCTATCTTTTGACTGACTTTTTCAGTCATTGGATAGAGCATTGTAATGTTTTTGGCATTGTATTTTTTCTGGTATGCATACATCTGGTACATATCCGCCTGAGAGATCCCCCAATTTACTTTTTGGCTGGAGAGAAGTTTCCATTTCGTATCACAAATAAAAATGGCGTTGTCATGTTTTCTGGTGATTACAATATCTGGCCGTAATATAAATTTCTTATTAGGCTGTGTGAACAGATAATGTGTGGCATCTTGTATGGAGATTGAAAAATCCTCTGCCGGTAGAAATTTTTTTAACTGCACGGCAACATAGCGCTCAAATAGTGTTTCCATAGGAAACATAAGAGAAAATGCAGCACCAGAGCCAGAAAACGAAGAAAAACTTTTTCCGCTCAAGAAAAGTTGGCACCATAGAAGGAGTGTGGAATAGTCCCTGCTATGACTTTTATTTTTAAAGTTCACATTGTTTTTTGAATTGTAATCAAGTCCTATTTTTGAAAAATCACTGGCATAGTCTGTAGAAAACGGGACATCACCAAAAGCAGCAAGCAATGTTTTTATATCGTTCTTGTTTCTCAAAGAGCGTGTTTGTTTATATAAAAGCATTAATGTCGATTTGATCAGTCTGTTTTCAGGGCAGTTAGGTGTAAATTCATCAGATTCTGTGAAAACACGTTCTTTATGGGAAATATTGTATTTTTGCTGCTCAGGAAACAAAATTTTTCCCTTAAAATAAGATCTGTTTTCAGCTATGGTTTCATAGTTGCTGCGCAGTCCATGTTTTGCCAAACAAAATGCTTCAACGATAAACATTCGTATGAAGATATCCAAAATCGGCATTTTTTCAATATCGACATCTGTAACTTGCAAGCTTTTATATGAGATATTCGTGAGTGATTTGATCATGTCTGTCACAAGTTTTTTGATTTTTTGATCGCTTTTTTGCGTGTTAGAGACAATCTTTGGTAAGATTTCAATGGCAGTGCCATCATCGAATGTAATAACACCGATATAGTTTTTGGCAGTTATAATCTTGCCGATTTCTTTTCTGAGTGAAATCCCCATTAGCTCTAAGGCATTTGTGTCACTGCTTGTGCCGAAAAACTTATGAAACGTATGAGTGGAGCTTACATTTTTACTGGAGAGAATAAAGTTTTCCAGCTGCTCAAATATGGTAGGCGGCAGAGTAGTGTATCCTTCTATTTGTCTGCCTGTGATAAAAGATCCATATTCGCTTATCTGATAAATTGTTTTTGACATATATGATCCTTTCAACTTTAAAAAAATAGATTTTAAATAGAATGGTATGCTTTGATTATTGAAAAAGCTGCTGCATTTATTTTATATTGAAAGGAATCGCCAAGATCAAAATCTGTGCTGCCAAAAAGTGCATCATAGTCAACCACATTTTTAATAATAAACTGTTCGCTCTCATTTACCTTTTTATTGTCTCCAAGTACAAGGCGAATTTTTTCATAGTCCTCATAAAAGTACTCCTGCAGTAGAGGGAGAATTGCACTTTTAAAAATAGAAGCAAGCGTTTCAACCGTTGGATTGTTCTTTAACGGCATGAAATAGGCATGACCAATTGTGTGCTCACGGTCGTAAAGCACGCTGATTTTTTGATTCATGTGTGAGAGAAGTTGTTGAATTGAAAGCTCTTCAACATAAATTTCGCTTAGAACTGATGGATCAGGCTGCATTTCTTTAAATTGAAAACGACGGCGAAGAGCAGTGTCGATTGTAGAGATGGAATGGTCTGCTGTATTCATTGTTCCAATTATGTAAATGTTGTCAGGAACACCGAAAGACTCTTTTGAATATGGAAGTCGAGTATAAGTTCCTTCCAACTGCCCAATTCGTTTTGAAGGCTCAATCAGCGTGATAAGCTCACCAAAAATCTTTGCAATATTGCCGCGGTTTATCTCATCAATAATAAAAACGTGATTAGTTTGAATCGATTGCTTTGCGCGGTCACAGAAATTCTTGAAAAGGCCAGAGGAGACTTTATATTTAACATCAGAAATCACATTATCGCTGTCACTAGTCATTACGGGACGAATGCCTTCGATAAATTCTTCGTAGCTGTATGATTGATGGAATGTGGTAAATTCAATTAGCCCATCTGCCTTATAGTGATGATAGCGTTTTATTATATCCTCTAAAGGTTCATTCACAATATCTGATAATGACTTTTCCTCAATGACTGCAACAGCATAGAGGAGAGTGTGATATGTTTTGCCAGTTCCAGGTGGACCGTAGAAAATCATATTTTTCGGAAGCTCTGCGTAGTCTGACGAATTTTCTTTAAAGATATACCAGTCATCGAAGTCATCCATATATTCAACATCTTTTACATTTTTTAGTATTTTGGGTTTTAATATCATATTTACGTATACCTCCACAAAATTAAGAAAGTTATTGCTTAAGTGATACTAATCGGTATGTTAAATGTAATAAAAAAAGTGTTCACAAGTAAAACTACTCATGAACACCTTTTTGATGCCGGTGGCCGGACTCGAACCGGCACGGATCGCTCCGCGTGATTTTGAGTCACGTGCGTCTGCCATTCCGCCACACCGGCTGACAACATGTAGATAATACCATGCTTTTCAAAAAAAAGCAAGCATTTTTTTGAAAATAGTTGAAGAAAATATAAAAGAATGATATGATAGCCAAAGAAACGTGAGATAAAACTCAGAAAGGAAGAAAAAATGTATAAAGAGTATAGTAATGTATACGTAAATAGCCACCCGCTGGTTCAGCATAAAATTTCTATGCTGAGAAATAAAAATACAGGAACAAATGAGTTCCGTAAGCTTATTGAGGAGATTGCAATGCTGATGGGATATGAGGCATTGAGTGATCTGCCGCTTGAGGATGTAGAGATTGAGACACCTATCGAAACATGTATGACACCTATGATTGCAGGAAAGAAGTTAGCAATTGTTCCTGTTTTAAGAGCTGGTTTGGGAATGGTAAGCGGTATTACCGCACTTACTCCTAGTGCAAAGATTGGTCATATTGGTCTGTATCGTGATGAGGTTACACACGAGCCGCATGAGTATTACTGTAAGCTGCCGTCACCAATCGAGCAGAGAACTATAGTTGTTGTAGATCCGATGCTTGCAACTGGCGGATCATCAGTTGAGGCAGTTAATTTTATTAAGCAGCATGGTGGAAAGAAGATTAAGTTTATGTGCGTAATCGCAGCACCAGAAGGTATCGAAAGACTAATGAAGGCACATCCAGACATTCAGCTGTACGTTGGACATGTAGATCGCGAGCTGAATGAGAATGCATACATTTGCCCAGGTCTTGGCGATGCAGGCGACCGTATCTTCGGAACAAAATAAAACGTTCTAATTAGAATTGAGCTTTGAGCCGGAGCAATCCGGCTCTTTTTAAACTGGGATGAAGATACTGGTCAATATTAAAGGAGAAAATTTTATGCGCGCAAAAATCAGACAGCTGTTTTGCCTGATAGTTATTGTTATAATTGTTTTAGCAATAGGGGCAGCAGCAATTAATGTCTATATGGTATGGGGGACAAAAGGGCGTATTTTAAAAAAAGATCAGTGGGCAAATTTTAAAGCAGATGGTGTTGTTGTTTTGGGCTGTGCAGTAAGACCAAATAAGGAAGCAAGTCCAATGTTGAATGATCGAATGCAGACAGCGATTTCTTTTTATAAGGAAGCTTCTGCTAAAAAAATGCTTGTCAGTGGAGATAATTTAAATGAAGATTACGATGAAGTATCCGTTATGAAAAAACTTGCAGTGTCAGGCGGAATTGAAGCAGATGAGGTATATATGGATCATACTGGTTTAAATACATATGATACCATTGTGCACAGTCTGGAATTTTTTAATAAGGGATCAACAATTGTAATTGTGACTCAAAGCTATCATCTTTACCGCGCACTTTATTTGGCGCAGCGTATGGGGCTTAATGCATATGGCGTGTCAGCAGACAGCGATATTGTTTACCGCGGGCAATTGTACAGAGAGTTTCGCGAGATGGCAGCAAGACTAAAGGACTTTTGGTATGGTATTACTAAGCCAGAACTTCCAGAATGGGCAAAAGGAATCATTACTTGCAAATCAAAAAAGTTTGACGTATACTATGCGTGAACTGCAACAACTTTGGGAGGACATCTTTATGAATTTTATTTTTATATCGCCTCAGTTTCCAACCAACTATTACCATTTTTGTGCGGAGCTGAAGAACAACGGAATAAATGTTTTAGGAATCGGTGACAGTGCCTATGATTCCTTGCCATATAGCCTAAAAAATGTACTTACCGAGTATTATAAGGTAGAGTCCATGGAAAACTATGATCAGATGATGCGCGCAGTCGCTTATTTCACTTTTAAATATGGCCGTATTGATTGGCTTGAGAGCAATAATGAGTACTGGCTGACACAGGATGCCAGACTGCGCACAGATTTTCATATCACCAGTGGTTTTCAGCTAAATGAGATTGAGACTTTTAAGTCCAAGAAGCACATGAAGGAATATTACAAAAAGGCAGGTGTTCCGGCAGTGGAGTGCTACAAAATTGGCTCTCGCGAAGGCTGCTTTTCTTTTGCAGCAAAGTATGGCTATCCAATTGTAGTAAAGCCAGATAATGGTGTTGGTGCACAAAATACTTATCGCATCTCAAATGATCAGGAGCTTGATCAATTTTTTGCAGAAACAGACAGAGAAGGGTATTTAGCAGAACCGTATGTAGATGGTACGATCTGTTCCTATGATGCGATCATCAACAGCAAGGGAGATGTTCTTTTTGAATCTGGAAATGTGACTCCTGTGTCTATTATGGATATTGTAAATAATAAGGCAGATGCTTATTTTTACATAGAAAAGCAGCTGCCAGATGATGTGCGCGATGCAGGAAGACGATGCGTAAAAGCATTTGATGTAAAGAGCCGTTTTATTCATTTTGAGTTTTTCCGTCTGAATAAGGATATGCCGGGTGTTGCAAACAAGGGTGAAATAATTGCGCTTGAAGTCAATATGCGTCCGAGCGGTGGTTTTACACCAGATATGCTTAATTATGCAAACAGTACAAATGTGTATAAGATCTGGGCAGATATGATCGCGTTTGATCGCTGTACTTTGTCTGAGTATGCAGATAAGTTCTATTGCATCTATGTTGGAAGACGCGATTGTAATCCGCATAAGAATGCTCACAATGAGATTTTGTCCCGTTACCGTGCAAATATCACAATGAGTGACCGTATGCCGGCTGTGCTTGCGCAAGGCATGGGCGACCAGATGTATATTGCTAAGTTTAGTGAAAAGGACCAGATGGAGGCGTTTTTGCAATACGTCATTGCCTGACAGAAAAGAGGGGATTGTTTGGACTGTAAAACTGCGAACCGTATGATGGTTCCTTTTTTGGAGGGTGCTCTTTCATTGGAGGAGACCGATCATTTTTTGAAGCATATAAAAGAATGTTCCGGCTGCAGAGAGGATCTGGAAATTTATTATACGGTTCGTACTGCAATTGACGGAATGGATCAGGATCGCTTTAAGACATATAACTTAAAGCAGCAGTTTGAGCATGATATGAGCCAAGTGGCCAGACAGGTTCGTGCAGGTCTGTTTATTCAGTGGCTTCATCATATTGCATTGACAGCAGCAACAGTTGCAGCGGCAGCTGTATCTATGCTGCAGATCATGCGTTGGTTTTAAATAAAATGATATCAGGGTCAAAAGCTCCAAAAGCCGTTCGTGCTTGCACGATTAGGTTTTTGAGCTT